>ENA-ORCP01000095-ORCP01000095.1-human-gut-metagenome-genome-assembly--contig:-NODE-95-length-66892-cov-16.159051_pt1 | contig 66892 bp, 49 predicted proteins | sample MGYA00242990_ERZ507991 | MGnify/ENA primary metagenome ERZ507991 (study PRJEB26167, sample SAMN06115496) | human gut metagenome | host: Homo sapiens | place: China:Henan | collected 2015-05-07 | study... | reverse complement strand
AACAGCACCTTGCCGTCATAGATGATGGTGCCGTCCGTCGGTTCATACAAACGCAGCAGGGTGCGGCCGGTGGTGGTTTTGCCGCAGCCGGACTCGCCGACCAGACCCAGGGTCTCGCCCTTGCGGATGGCAAAGCTGACGTCATCGACAGCCTGCACATACTGCTTGTTCTTGCCCATGCCGCCGGCCGGGAAGTACTGCTGCAAATGCTTTACTTCAACAAGATTCTCGCTCATTCGGCTTTGCCCCCTTTCTCAAATTCTTCTTTCTGGCGCAGCCAGCAATAGGTGTAATGGGTGTCGCTCAATTCGGTTTTGGGCGGCATTTTATTCAGGCAGACCTTCATGCAGCTCTTGCAGCGCGGCGCGAAGGGGCAACCCGCAGGCGGATTCAGCAGGTCGACCGGCTGGCCCTCGATGGGCACCAAGCGTTCCTTCTCCTCGGCGTTCAGCTTGGGGATGGAGTTGATCAGGCCCTTGGTGTACTCGTGCTGGGGGTTGTAGAAAATCTCGTCGGTGGTGCCGTACTCGACGATGTGACCGGCGTACATGACGGCGATTTTCTCGCACATCTGGGCGACAACACCCAGGTCATGGGTGATCATGATAATGGACATACCCAGCTTGTGGCGCAGGTCGTTCATCAGCTCAAGGATCTGCGCCTGGATCGTGACGTCCAGCGCGGTGGTCGGCTCGTCAGCGATCAGCAGCTTCGGCTCGCAGGCCAGCGCAATGGCGATCATAACACGCTGGCGCATACCGCCGGACAGCTCGTGGGGGTACTGCTTCAAACGGCGGTCCGGCTCGTTGATGCCGACCAGCTCCAGCAGCTCCTTAGCGCGGGCCCAGGCTTCCTGCTTGGTCTTTTTGGTGTGCAGCAGGATGACCTCGACGATCTGGTTGCCGATGGTGTACACCGGGTTCAGACTCGTCATAGGGTCCTGGAAGATGATGGAGACCTCGTTGCCGCGGATCTTGCGGAACTCCTTCTCGGTCATTTTGTCGATCTGGTGGCCGTTGAACCACACCGTGCCGCCGACCAGACGGCCGGGGTAAGCGGTCAGGCCCATGATGGAATACGCCGTGACAGACTTGCCGGAGCCGGACTCGCCGACGATGCCCAGCACGTCGCCCTGGTTCATGCTGAAGGACACGCCGTTCAGCGCTTTGACTTCGCCCGCGGGGGTGAAGAAGGACAGGCGTTCGTCCTTGATTTCAAGAATTTTCTCGCTCATGTTTGCTTCTCCTCCCCTCTCAGCTCTTCAGTTTCGGGTCAAATGCGTCGCGCAGGCCATCGCCGAACAGGTTGAAAACCAGGATCATAACGCTGATCATCAGCGCGGGGGCAATCAGCAGCACCGGGTAGGTGTTCATGCCCTTGACGGCATCGGTTGCAAGCGAGCCCAGAGACGGCATGGGCGCAGCAACGCCCAGGCCGAGGAAGCTCAGGTAGCTCTCGGTAAAAATGGAGGACGGGATCTGCAGGGTGGTGGTGACGATCAGGGTGCCCATGCAGTTGGTCAGCAGGTGCTTTTTGATGATGCGGCCGCCGGATGCGCCCAGTGCGCGGGCAGCGGTGACATACTCGCTCTCTTTCAGCGTCAGGACCTGGGAGCGGACGATACGCGCCATGCCGACCCAATACAGCAGCGCGAAGATGATGAAGATGGACACCATATTGGGGCCGAGGGTCTGCATCCAGCCAAAGCCGGGCTTGGTCGCCAGCGCTTCCAGCGGTTCCTTGATGGCCATGGCCAGCAGGATAATGAGCAGGATGTCGGGGATGGTGTAGAGAATATCGGTAATGCGCATCATGATGTTATCGACCCAGCCGCCCGCAAATGCGGAGATAGCGCCGTAGGTCGCACCGATGAGCAGGACCAGCACAGAGGCCAGCAGGCCGACGGACAGGGAGACGCGGGTGCCCATCATGACACGCACGGCAAAGTCACGGCCCATACGGTCGGTGCCCAAAATGTGGGGGAATACGTTCTCGCCCTGGTCGATGAGCTTCTGCTCCGCGGCAGAATACTCAAACGGAGCCAGGTTGTTGCTGCCCTTGATCTGCTGCTCGTAGCTGTACGGCCAGAAGCTGGGCAGAATGTAGGCCATGAAGGCAATCAGCAGGATGACCACCAGGCTGACCATGGCGATCTTGTTTTTCTTCAGGCGGCGCATGCCGTCCTTCCAGAAGTTGACGCTCTCACGCATGACAACAAGGCTCTTCTTCTCGTCGTTGGATGCGGGGGCGAAATCTTCCACGTTGAGTTGCAGGCTCAACGGATTCTTTTTCAGATTTTCCATTTTGTCTGCTCCTCCTTACTTCAGCTTGATGCGCGGGTCGATGATCTTGTACAGGATGTCAACGATGACGTTGGCAACAATGACGAGGGTCGCCAGCAGAATCGTGGTGCCCATGATCATCATGTAGTCACGGTTGGTGATGGCAGACACGAAGTCACGGCCCAGGCCGGGGATGGAGAAGATCTTCTCGACGACGAAGGAACCGGTCATCAGACCTGCCAGCATGGGGCCGACATAGGTGACAACAGGCAGGATGGCGTTGCGCAGGGCGTGCTTGAACAGGATCTTCACGCTGGAAACGCCCTTGGCGCGGGCGGTGCGCATGTAATCCTGACCCATGACGTCCAGCAGACTGGAACGCATCAGGCGGGTGATGTAGGCGGTGGGGTAAATAGCCAGCGCCGTCACGGGCATGATGTAGGCCGCCGGCTCATTCAAACCGACGGTGGGCAAAATTTTCAGATTCATGCCGAAGGTGTAAAGCAGCACGACGCTGGAAATAAAGCTCGGGATAGCGATGCCGCAGGTGGCGAAGACAATAATAAGGTTGTCAGCCCATTTTCCTCGGTTATACGCAGACAGACAGCCCAGCGGAATGCCGACGCACAGGGCGACCAGAACGGCCAGACCGGCGGTGCGGGCAGACACAGGCAGCTTGGAGAAGATGATCTGGTTGACGGTACGGCCGCGCTGTTTCAGGCTCAGGCCCATATCGCCGTGGACAAGGCTGTTCATGTAGTTGAGGTACTGCACACCCAGGGGCTTGTCCAGGCCGTATTTTTCGGCCAGAGCCTGCTGGGCTGCTTTACTGATGGACTTTTCCGCCACGAACGGGCCGCCGGGGACCAGGTTCATGATGAAAAAGGTAAGGGTCGCGACGATGAACACGCTGAAAATGCCCATTGCCACGCGTTTGACGATGTACTTCGCCATGGTTTAGTGCCACTCCGTTTCTTAATGGAATACAAATTGGGGTCGATTCTGGTTTATCCGTTTAATGCTCTGTACTGCGCACGCGCATTTGTGCGCACACCGTGGACACGAAAGAGAATAAAAAAGTCGATGGCGGCTGCGATTGCAAACACCATCGTTCGTAATCCAAAATCTATGAATATTATAAAATGTTGCAAAGTATTTGTCAATTCTCTGTCGCGCTCCCAGCAACGACAAACAGCCGAAAAGCCGCGCGTTTAGCTGCGAATTTTCGGTAAAGATGCCCATTTGCAGATTTTTTTGAGTTTTTTTGAAAAACCGCTTGACTTTCCCCACCGCCGGCGCTATAATAGAACACGTTCTCCGGCGAGAACGCCAAGAGAATATGCGCCGGTAGCTCAGCTGGATAGAGTGTCTGACTACGAATCAGAAGGTCGGGAGTTCGAGTCTCTTCCGGCGCACCAAGGTCACTTGCATTTGCAAGTGACCTTTTTGTTTATTAGCATCATCCTTCCTGCGGGAAGGTGATACCGTCCTCCACCACGCAGTTTCAGATACGTACCATAACAGGCAGGCCGTTTTCGGTATATTCTCTCACTATCATGGCTGGTTCCCTCTTCCGCGTTTATTCATTTCCCCTTATAGTCAGGTTTCCCCTGCAAAGCAAGTGCCCCGGCAGCTGCAAACTGCCGGGGCCTTCCTTATTATATACTATCTGACTATCTGCGTTTGTTCCAGGCTGTGCCAAAGCCCACTACGCCCGCGCAGAGCAGCGCGGCCAGTGCCTCCAGCGGGAAAGCATCCCCGGTCTGGGGCAGGGCCCCCACCGGACGAGCCGTGTTTTTTATGGGGCGCGGCATCGGCGCGGCGCTCGGCGCAGGTGTGGCCGTGGCTGCCGGGACGGGCGGGTCATAGCGATTGGTGAACACCACCCCCGCCGCTTTAGCTGTTCTACCGCTGCGCACCGCCCACAGTTCGGTATCAAGGCTACCGTCGGCGGCGGTCATCACCCGCACCGTCACAGTGTAGGTGCGGCCGTCGTAGGTCGTATCGGCGGCGCGGCCTTTTACCTGGGCCAGCTTATAGCGGTAATCCCCCGGCGCGTCAAAGGTCAGGCCGGTAAAATACGCCGTGCCGCCGCCCTTGACCTGCACGCTGGTCTGGGCCGGTGCCGGGGCGTTATCCAGCGGGGTGATCTCCATCGTGTACACCGTGTCGCAGGCTGCGCCGTCGGTGCGCACCGTCACCGGAACCTCGGCCCCCGCCCGCGCCGCAAAGACCGGCAGCGGGCAGAGCAGCGCCAGCGCCAGCGCCGCCGCGGGCAGCCAGCGCCGCAGGGTCGTTTTGCCAAAACTCATTGTGTTTCATCTCCTTCATCCAAAGTTGCCGGGCGCAGCCGTCCCAGCAGCACCACACGGCCGTTCGTCTCGGCCCCGGCGCAGGTGGACAGGGCGATCAGCCTGTCCTGCGAGCCCACATCCAGCGCCCGCTGCTGCACAGCCCGGGCCTGCACCGCGTCAAGCAAGGCAGCAGTGTCGGCGGTGTAGCGCTCCACGGCGTAAATTTCCGCGTCGTAGGCGTCTGCCTCCAGGCAGACAAACAGCTCGATCTCATACGCTGCATCGGGCAGTATCAGACTGCCGGAAGGGTGTGCCGCAAAGTAGTCTGCCTGCACAAACTTCGATACATCGCCGAACATTGCGCCATTCTCCATATGGTGGGCGTAGACAATGGAATACCCGTCGCTGAAATCCGCCTTGCTGCGGCTGTCCAGAAACACCGCCCCCGACAGCGAAAATTCGCCGTAGACGTCGCGGTTGATGTAGTCCATATTCGTCGCGCCCTGCACAAGCGGGTAGTCGATGTGGGTGCCGTCGATGGTCAGCCAGCCGCAGACGTCGGGGTTCAGCGCCTGCAATTCGGCCAGTGTCGGGGCGGCAGTGTTCTTGTCGGCGGGCTTATATTGCAGCAGGTCCGCGCTGGCAAATGCACCCCGGCTGACGGCAGCGTCCTGCCAGAGGGCGAACCCTCCGAAAGTCAGCAGCACCGCCATCAGCACGGCGGCCAAGGCGCTGACCACCGCACTGCCCAGCCGGGCCAGGCGTGCCGCTGCGGCAAGCATCAATCACGGCGGCGCTTGCGGAACACCACCGCGCCGCTGCCCACCGCCAGGGCCAGCATAGCGCCGTAGGGCGCAGCGTCCAACAGCAGGCCGGTGGGCGTGACCGCGTCACGGATGTTCGTGACCGTTATGGCCGCGTCTGCCGTGCCGATGGTCTGCTGGCCCAGGCTGGTGCCTGTCCCGGTGCCGCCGGGGAACACCCAGGTGGTCGAGGTATATTTTGCCGCGTCGGTGCCGCTCTCATCGATGGTATAGGTCGCGCCCTCGGGCAGGCCGGTTACTTCCAACTGCTCGTTGCCCTTGAGGGTCACCTTGATCTCCTTCTCGCCGTTCTCCAGAGTATACACCGTGCCGGGGCCGCTCAGCTCGTCGTCTGCCGGGCCGGTGCGCAGCGTCACCGACGTCATATGGTTTTCGGTGTCAGGATCTGTGATGTGCAGCGTAAAGTCAAAGCTGTCGCCATAGCTGGCAAAGTCACCCGCCAGCCGCTTGGTCACGGTCAGGCTGTGGGTCGTGTACTCGTTGGTGACGAGCTCGGCTTTTGTGCCGGTCTCTTTCTCGGCCAGGATGGCATACTCCAGCTTGAAGTGCTGTCCATCCGGCTCGGCCTCGCTCTCATTTGCGACGCTGACCTTCAGCAGGTAGAGCGGCGCGGTGGACAGACCGCTGATGCCGTGGGCCTGCTCGGTCAGACGGTAGTAGTAGATGCCGGGCTTTGTGAACTTGTCCATATTGAAATCAACGGTCACATTGCTCTCGGTGCTGGCTTTTCCTTGGGCATCGGCGGTAAATTCCGCCGTGGCCGTGGTACTGGCAAGCTGATCCGCCGTGCCGAGCATTTCGTCCGCGGTGTGGGCCTGGGGCAGGTCGCCATCCTGGCCTGCGGCCACGTTGAAAGTGATCGTGCCCTTGATGCCGCCCGCGCCGGGGGCTTTATCCAGGTTGATGGCCTTTTTAAGGATGATGCTGCCGCCGCTGACCGTGATGCGGCTGGCAGGTCTTTCGGCATCGGCTGCATAGGCCGCCGTGGACAGCGCCCCGGCCAGCACAGCAGCGGTGAGAGCGGCAGAAAGTTTGATGGTGTTCATGGTAAGTACCTCGCTTTTATGTGATGGATAGCTCGGAAGGAAAGGCGGACGACAACGGCAAGGCCGCCCCTTTAGATCCCATTCCGCCGCAATACAGCGATCACGCGGCCCTGTATCTCCCCTGCCTGCACCGGGCCGAACCAGCGGCTGTCGCGGGCGCCTGCGCGGGCGTCGCATAATATAAAATATTCGCCGTCGGCCAGGGTCAGCGGGTAGGTCACGTTGCTGTCATATTTCGGCGTTTCTTCGTAGATATCAGGCTCCGCCACCGTGCTGCCGTTGATGACAAGCGCCGCCGCGTCGGTCACTTCCACCGTGTCGCCGCCCCGGGCCGCGACCCGGCCTGTGCGGCGCTGGCCATCCTTGGTAAAGACAACGACCTCCCCTGCCGTGCAGCTGCGGGGCAGCCGGTAAAACAGCAGCAGGTCGCCGGGCTTCAAATGCGGGTGCATCGCGGCATCGGGCTGGATGTACAGCCCGAACACGACGCCGAACAGCATGACCAGCAGCGCGGCCAGCGCCCCGGCCCGCACAAGAAACTCCCGGATATCCGCCCAGGCTGCCCGGCGTTGGGTCTGCGGCTCCATAGGTCACGCCCCCTTGCGGCGGCGCAGGCAGACCAAGCCCAGCAGGGCGCAGAGCAGCATCCAGACTGCCGGGGCCGTGTCCAAGCCAAATCCCGTGGGCGGTGCGCCGTCCTTGTTGTTGACGCAGGTAAGCGTGGCGCTCTGTGCGCCCAGGGTTCCCCCGCCGCTGGTGCCGACCTCGACGCTGCCGTCAAGGTCGAAGCTCGTCTCATAACTGGTGTTGTCGGTCTCGGTCACGGTGAAGGCATCCCCCGGGCGCAGGTGGCCGATGGTGATGCTGCCCCGGTGGCGCAGCGTGAAGCCGCTCCCGGTCAGGGCCGCGCCTTCCCCTTTCGTCACATAGGCGCTGGCGGCGGTGATGGCCTGGCCGGCGACCGTGGCCGTGAAGGGAAACTCACGGCGGGCGTCGCCCAGACCTCCTGTCACCTGCTTGGTGATGGTCAGCGTCAGGAACGGCGCATAGCTGTTCGTGATGGTCACTTCTGCCGTCTGGCCGGACATGACCTGCACTTCGGCCGCGGCATCGTCGGCGGTGGTCGTGCAGTAGTAGTTTGCCAGGTCGGGGTGGGCCGTCTCGGTCACGGTATAGCGGTTGACCGGGATGTCTTTCAGCGTCACGCCGGTCAGGCCCTTCAGCGCAATGGTCAGCGCGCCGCCCGCCGTTAGTTCCCGCGTTTCGATCGTACCATCATCAAATTGCAGTGTATAGCTGCCGATGGGCAGGCTGCTGACCGTGAAGGTGTTCGTCACTGCGTCGGCTTCCGCTTGCTGCGCCTCGTCGGCCACAGCCTTGGTCAGGTGCAGGCTGCCGGTGGGGCGGGCGTAGATGTTGCGGAACTCTGCGGTCGTGTCGGCGCTTGTGGTCAGCGTAATGTCCGCCAGGCTTGTGCCTGTCTGCTCATTGTCACCGTTCACCGCCGCCTGGGTGCCCAGGTAGAGCAGCCCCGCCGGGGCATCGTGGCCAGTCTCTTCCACGGTGTAGGTGTAGTTTACGCTGCCGTCGTCGCTGGTCAGCGGCAGGTCGGTCAGGGTATAGCGGCTGCGGGTGGGGTCAGCACTGTCCACGGTCATATCCGCACCGTGGATCGTCGCGACCGTACCGTTCTGGTTCGCCACGGTGAACGTCAGGTTTGCCCGCGCGGCGGTCAGCTCCTCGGCAGTCAGGCCGCCCGTTATGGTTTTGCGGATGGTCAGATTTGCGCGGCCTGCCACCGCCGGGGCAGGGTCGGTGCTGAACCAGACGTTGTCCAGCAGATTGCCCTCGGTTCGCTTGTCGTCCTGGGTTTGCACCGCCAGGAAAAAGAAGCGGCTCACATACTGCCCGCCAGGGACCTGGTATGTGCCCTTGTGTGTTGCCCAGTTGGCGATGCCATCGGTCATTTCGCCGCCGACCATAAAAGTGCTGATTGGCACCTTCTGGCCGTTGTACTCGACCAGATCGTTCAGGGCATTGCGCACACTGTCTTTAGCCTTGTTCTGGGCGGCGGCAGTCAGCGTTTTGGTGATTACTTCGGCCACCGTGACCGGCGCGATCAGCAGCACCATCGTATCCGCGCCGTTGCGGCCCTTGTGGGCCAGCGACCAGTTCAGCGTGGAGCCGGGCACGGTCAGCACATCCTGATAGAGCGCACCGTAGGCTTCGCAGTTCAGCTCGGCGAACTGATTGCCGTCCTGGGCGCTGCGGGTGTTGTAGCTGACCGTGGGGTCGTTGTTTTCTAAATCGTCATTATAGTTGTGGTTGGTTCCGTCTACAATTTCTATGTAGTTGGCCCACTGGGTTTTATCGGCGCGTGTTCCTTCCTCGTCGGTCCAGTGGTAGTACAGGCCCGTCGTGTGCCACACAAGCCCCTGTGTGGTGTCCGCCAACTGGGCAAAATGGCTTTTTATGGTCTGATCTTTGTACTCCGGTGCGTAGGAAAGCACGCCGGTCCGGGTATGCTCCACCGCCATGCTGTGCAGGCTCGGGTTTTCAAAGCTGCCGTTTTGCAGCTGCAAATGGTAGGGCACACGGGCTTCGGCCGCCTTAGTACCGTTGAAGCCGGTAACTTCCACTTTGTAATACAGCCGCTCGGTAGGGCCGACATTGGCGATGCAGGAATCGATGGCGGCGTTCAGCTTGTGCTCGCCGCCCTCGGTGATGTTCCACTCGCTGCCGGTGCAGATGCGCGGCGTGACCTGCTCCCAGTTCTGGCCATCGTGGCTGCGGTACCAGATGTAGGTCACGTCCTGCTGTTCCGCGCTGCCGTTGACGACAGCGGTAAAGCAGCCGTCTGTGCTGATGGTGTCCTCTACTTCCAGCGTGTCCACTACAAGGGGCACGGCCGTCGGCTCTGGTACAGGCGCTGCCAGCACGGCGGCATATTTCGTCTCCTCCGCAGTCTGCTGTGAAACCTGGCTGGCCGTGGGCAGCGGTGTCGGGCTGGCCGTGGGCGCGGGGGCCTCGATGGGCAGCGGCGCAGCGGTAGGCTGCGGCGTTGGGGCCGCCGTCGGCTCCGGGCCAGCCGGGGCCTGGGTTGGCGCGGCGGTGGGGTCCAGGGTGGGCGGTTCCGTCGGTTCGGGGGCAGGTTCCGCCGTCGGCTCGGGTGTTGCCTCGCCTGTCTGCTCCGGGGCTGGGGCCTTGGTGGGCGCGGGTTCCGGGGCCGGCTCGGCAGCAGAGTCCGGCGGGGCTTCGGTGGTTTCCGGAGCCGGTTCCGCCGTGGGGTCGGGCACTTCGGTCTCGACCACGACTTTTTCCGCCGCAGGCGGGTCAGGGTCAGCCGGGGCGGCCAAGGCGGGCAGCTCGGTCAGGGCGGGCAGATCGTCCGCCGCGAACACTGTGCTGGCCGTGCTTGCCGCCATACAGCAGGCCAGAAACACAGCCAACAGACGTTTTCTCATATGCTGTTCCTCCTCACACAGTCTCCCATGGGGGTTGTCCCCCACAGGGATCGCTTTGGAGTATACAGCCCCCGCCCCGCAGAATGCGTCGAGGTGCGTGGATGTGCAAAAGGTTATATTTTCCAGCAAAAAGAAAAAGCACCCGCCAAAACTGGCAGGTGCTCGGGTAAATTATGCAGTTTTTACGCCTGGTCGTACTTGCTGGGCACGGCGCGCAGGGAGATCGTGCGGTCAAAGGTGCTGTATGCGGTCAGGTAGGCGGTAAAGCAGCCGTCCATCCGGCCCATGCTGCCCTCCTTGCCGGCGGTGTAGTTATGTTCGGCAAAGCAGGGGCCGACCGAAATACCGTTCACGCCCTTGAATGCGACCAGCGTGCCGTCCTTGACGACGACACCGCCGCCGTCATTGCCCTCGAGCATGAAATGCTCGTTCTCGACGCGGCAGCCCGCGTTGAAGGCCAGCTCCACCCGCAGCGGGGCGCGGTCGATGCCGGAGTTGACGATGTGGATGTCCAAGCCGTTTTCGACCTCATTCACCTGCACGTCAAACACCATGTCGGGGCCGTAGAGCTTTTCGCGGTGGGCGTTGTCCATCTGCCACCAATCGCTGGTGGCGGGCTTTTCGGCAAAGGGCAGGTAATACCAGCCGGTCATGGTCTGGTGCAGGGCATAGCCACCGTCCTTGGGGGCCAGCGCTGCGGGGACAAAGTTGCGGTGCTCGCAGAAGCTCGCGCCGATGCGCACGGTCAGCGTGAAGTCGCCGTGCTGGAAGAACAAAAAGCTCGGGCTGTTGTTCAAGATCGTGTAGGACCAGCTTCCGCGGCGGCAGCGCACAATGCCCGACCCTTCGTAATATTTGTGGTAGTTCGTCGGGGTTGCGCTGCTCTCGTGCTCCAGCGCGGCCAGCTCGGGCAGCAGCATCAGGTTGATGAGGCAGTCAAAGCTGCGCAGGGCGTGGCGCTCCACCATCTGCATAATGGCGTTGGCGGCGTCCAGCAGTTCGGGCTTGCGGCAGGTATAGCCCATGTAGAGGTATTCAAGATAATACTCCCGCGGGTAGATCTTTTTGCCCATGTCCCAGCGGGTGGAGTTGTTGGTAAAAATGCTGTCGTCGGGGTCGATGTAGGTCAGCATCATTTCCAGGTTGCGCAGCACCGGCGCATAGTAGCTCTCGTCGCCGGTGGCCACGGCCAGCATGATCATGGCATCGTTGTTGATGCGGTTGTAATTGCCGGCCGAGCGTTCGGCGTACTCGCCGTCCTCGTTGCAGTCGTTGCCTTCTTTCAGGATGGCCTCGGCGGCGGTGCGGCATTCGGGCTTACCAAACAGCTTGGCGCAGAGCATCAGCACCGACGCGATGGCCCAGCGGTGGTTCGGGGTGTGGAAGCCGCAGTGGCACAGGGCATCGGCTGCATCGCGGATGATGGCCTCATACTTAGGCTTCAGCTCTGCGGCAGCGGCCTTGGCTTCGGGCGCGGCGGGCAGTGTGCCGTCCACGACCTTACACAGGTAGACATAGGCGGGCAGCAGCCGCTTGGTGCAGAAAGCCGTGTCCGGGCCGGAGAAGAAGTTGCAGTTGATGAGGTCAAAGTAGCCGCCGGGCCGCTGGGAGCGGCGCACAAAAGCCAGCGCCAGTGCCAGGCGGCGACCCAGCTCGGCGTCCAGGTAGTAACGGCTCTCGGGGTTCAGGTAGCAGGCCGTCATTGTCGTGGCGCGGTAGATGGCCGTTTTCGGCTCGGCCAGGCTGTCCGCCTTGGGGAAACCGCCGCAGAAGGGACTGTTCTCGTCCAAAATCTGGATATCGAGATAGCGCTGCACGCGGCTTTCGCTGTCGTGCAGGATCCGTTCATAGTGTTTGCGCATAGGTCCGCTCTCCTTATTTGCCTTTGCCCAGCAGGGCCGCGCCGATGATGCCCGCGTCGCCGAACAGCTCGGCCGACATGATGCGGGGCTGCTTGGGGCAGCTGCGGCCATAGCCGTGTGCGGCATTGAACGCCCGGATCGGCTCGACCAGTACGTCGCTGCGACGGCTGATGCCGCCGCCCAGGCAGAGCACCTCGGGCTGGAAGATGTTGATGATGCTCGTCACGCCGACGCAGAGGTAGTGTACATAGGTGTTGACCACCTGCACGGCGGTCTCGTCGCCCGCGTCGTAGGCAGCCAGGATGACCTTGCCGTTGACGTTGGCTTCCTCGTTTTCCGCCAGCGCCCAAAGCTTGCTCTCCTTATGGGCGGCCATGGCCTCCCGCGCCTGGTGAATGAGCGCCGTGACGCTGCCGTACTGCTCAAAGCAGCCGCGCATACCGCAGTTGCACTCTTTCCCGTGCATATCAATCACAAAGTGGCCCAGTTCGGCCGCTGCGCCGTTGCAGCCGGTCAGCAGCTTGCCGTTCAGCACTACGCCGCCGCCGACACCGGTGCCCAGCGTGACCATGACCATGCTGCTGCTCCCTTTGCCTGCACCCGCGCAGTACTCGCCCCAGGCGGCAACGTTGGCGTCGTTATCCACATAGACGGGCAGGCCGGTGCGCTCGTGGATCATCTGGCCCAGCGGGACGTTGTCAAATTCCAGATTGTTGGCATACAGCACGGTGCCGGTGTCCACATCGACGCTGCCGGGCGCACCGATGCCCACCCAGGCGGCATCACTCAGGGCCAGGCCCAGGGCAGTCGCCATGCGGCGGCAGAGCAGCGCGATACGGTCGGCGATGTCCGACGCCGGGCAGGGCAGCCCGGTCTTGATGCTGTCGGTCAGCAGCAGTTTCCCGTCCAGGTCGGCAATGCCGCCTGCGATGTTGGTGCCGCCCAGATCGATCCCGATACAATAACGCATAATCTACCTCGCTTCTTTCACTTTATTTCAATTTCTGCGTCGGCTTGCAGAATTTCGTAAACAGCATAAACACGATGAAAAATGCCAGTGCGGACAGCGGCAGGACCCGGATGCTGACGGCATAGCCCGTCATATCCACCAGCTTGCCGAAGCCGACGTTGAACAGGATATCCGCCAGCGACGCGATGCTTAAAATCGTGCCCGCCGCGCCGGAGACCTGCTGCGCCGGGAAATAGAGCCGGATGCTCATGACCAGCGTGGGGTACAAAATGGAGAAGGACAAGCCGCTGATGGCCCAGATGGGCATCGTCACCGCGCCGCCCAGCGAGCCGATCAGATACAGCACACAGGACACGCCGCCGAAAGCCGCCAGACTTTTGAGGGCCCCCAGCTTATCCACCAGCGGGGACAGGCAGAGCCGCCCGATCATCATGCCGCCAAAGAACACCGAAAGATACTTGGCCGCCGAGGCCTGGGGCAGGCCCAGACCGTCTACGCCGTAGGCGACCATCCAGTTCATGACGCCGTGCTCGGCGATAAAGTAGAACCCGAACACCAGCACATAGGGCACGATGATACGCCAGTCATAGCCGCCCTTTTGTGCCGGGGCATCCGCCGGGGCGGCGGCTTCCTCCGGCACATTGCAGAAGAGCAGCAGCACAAAGGCCACCGCGCCCAGGATCAGCAGCACCAGATTTGTGTGCTGCCAGAAGGCAAAGCCGTCGGCGTGGCTGCCCAAAATATACTGGCTGCCGCTGGTGCCGATTTCCTGGGTGAAGAACAGGAAGTTGACGAAGAACCCCGGCGCTGTGGCAAACAGCAGCGGCGTGATGAGGTTCATCGTGGTATTCAATAAGGTGGAAGAACCCAGCGCCAGCGCCATGCCGATGAGCAGCACCGTGTAATTGCTGGTAAAGGCAAACAGCGCCAGGGCGGCCATCCAAATCAGAATCAGCACCTGCAGCACGCGCTTTTTGGAAAAGCGGGTGCTCAGGTTGCCGCCAACCAGCAAAAACACCAGGTTGCCGATGTAGCTTGCCGTGACGATCAGCCCCAGCTGGGTCGTCGTCAGGGAGAAATGCTCTTGGAAGATCGTGGAAAAAATTCCGCGCAGGCTGTCATTGCTGCCAAGCCCCACCATGAGCACCACAAAGGCAAAGAAGGTAAGGCGGCTGCTCCATTTTTTTGTCATCAGACCTGGGCCTCAGCTTCCATCAGGAACAAAATTGCCATGGCCTGGCCGTAGGGCATCGGGTGCAGGGGGATCTGCTTGTAGAAGTCCTTGCTCTCGCGGCCCATCGGGGTGCCGTAGGACACCTGCTGCACAACGCCCTTTTCATCGATGCAGTCCAACACAGGCTGCAAGGCGCGCATGGCATTGGCGCGGTAGCTTTCGGGCACGATGCCCTGCTCGACGGCTTTCAGGATGCCGAAGCCGAAGCCGCTGGTGGCGCTGGCCTCCAGGTAGGAGGTCGGGTCGTCGATCAGGGTGTGCCACATGCCGCCCTCGTCCTGGTACTTGGCCAGGCTCTCGATCTGGCGCAGCAGCGCGTTCTCAAGGATGCGGCGGTCGGGGTTGCCTACGGGGACGATTTCCAGCAGCAGGGGGATGGCAGCCGTCACCCAGCTGTTGCCGCGGCCCCAGAACGCCTCGGCAAAGTTATGGCAGCCATCAAAGCAGAAACCATGATACCACAGACCGGTCTTTTTGTCAGCCAGATATTTGGTGTGGACAAGGTACTGGTAGACAGCCTCGTCAATGTAGTCCTGACGGCCCAGGATGCGGCCGATATTGGCCAGCGGCAGCACAGTCATGAACAGCGTATCGTCCCACAGCTCACCATCGTTGACGCGATCGGATGTGACATGCTGGAAGCCGCCCTCGCCCGCGCGGGGCAGGCCGTGCATGGCCCACTCGGCCCACTCTTTGCAGATATCGCCGTACTTTTCATTCTTGGTGTACTCATACAGGTAGCTCAGGGCAAAAATGGGGGCCATCGTGTTGATGTTCTTGCTGGGCAGGCCCTCGGCAATGCGGGCGTCGTAGTACTCTGTCAGCACATCCAGGCAGCGCTGGTCGTGCTTTTTCTCAAACAGCTTCCACAGGCCGTACAGGCCCACGCCCTGGGTCCACTCCCACAGCATATAGCGGGCCAGGTTGCCCTGATCCATGTTGGATTTTGCCATGTTCTCCAGGAAGGTCTCGTCCCTTTCATACAGGACAGATTTGAAGCTCTCAAGGCAAAGCTCCAGTTTGTTTTCAATATCAGCTTTCTGCATGGTGGTTTTCTCCTTTTTATTATAATAGGTAGACATAACGTTCGAACTTGCCTAAAGTATATCATAGGGGCAAAGGCAAAAACCACTCTGATTTTGTCTTTGTCGCTGAAATATATTGCACTTTTTGCGTGTGCGAGTATAATAGAGACAGGAACATTTTTGACGGAGGCTGCCTATGTATCTGGACGACGCATTGCTGTACAATCAGGGGTACATGATTTCGATCAACGACCTGGATTCGCCGCTGTTTTACCTGTTCGACTACGATTCGCGGTCGTTCAAGATCAACATGAGTTTCCAGCATTTCCACCAGTTTCACGAGATACACATTCTGTTAAGCGGCCGTGCATCACATCTCATCGAGGGCGACTATTACACCCTGCAGCCCTATGATATCGTATTGCTGCGCCCTTCCATGATGCACAAGACCGAGTATCCGGCGGGCGGCGACTGCCGGCGGCTTATCATCAACTTCCGCGTGCCGGATGATTCCCCCGCGCTGCACGAAATGCTGCAAAGCTGTTTACAGCCTTTCGGGGCCGAGGTGCCCATCTACCGCTTTACCGGCGAGACGCGGGCTCAGGCATTCTCGCACCTGAACGCGATCTTCACGCTGGGCAAGCAGCCGATGACCCCGCTGACGCAGCAGTTCATCCACTGCCATTTCCTGCAATTTCTGGCCACCGTGGCCCAGCACGCGGGCGAGAGCAGCTACGAGCCGCAGGAGCTCAGCGATTCCATCACCCAGAAGGTCTACGCCGTGACCAGCTACATCCACCGGCACTACGCCAGCGAGCTTTCGCTGGAATATCTGGCGGAGAAATTCTTCATCAGTCCGTACTATTTGTCGCACCAGTTCCGCCGGGTGACAGGGTTCTCGCTCATCAACTACATCCAGATCACCCGGGTGCGCAACGCCCAGCAGCTGTTGCTGTACACCGACATGAAAATTGCCGATATCACGACGAGCTGCGGCTTTACGAGTTTTTCCCAGTTCAACCGGGTGTTCAACAAGTTCTGCCATACCTCGCCGTCCCAGTTCCGCGTCAACGGCGTCGTCACCCCCATCACCGCCATTCCCTTCGAGAAGGAACCCTCCCCGGGGAGCACGAAGGTGTAACATTTTCTGGTGCCGCCCCTTCTCGGGGCAGGCACCTCTTTTATTTTTCCTGCATCGTCAGTTTGCCGTAATTGTCAAAACCACTGTACTGCATCGGGGCGTCGTTTACATACAGCGTCTCGCCCCACTGGCAGCGCAGTTCGCCGTAGACGGGGTCCACAAAGCGGTAGCGGCGGCCCTCGGCATCGGCATCCAGCGCAGCCCCGCGCATGGCGGCCTTGAAATCCTCAAACGCCGCAAACTCGTCTGCCTGCGCGGCACGCACCAGCCAGATACAGCGGCGGCCCTCGGCGATGCACTCGCGGTCCTTGTTGGAGCCGAAGTCCTGCATCCGCATCCCATTGCTGCAATACACCGCCGCATAGGCACTGCCCAGCTGCACAAAGGCCCACTTGCCTTCGACCTCGCAGCGGTCAAACTCCATCGACGGCAGGTACAGGTGGGTGAAATCAACCGGGTGTTCGGGGGCGATATCATAGATCAGCCCCGCGAACGCCTTGTACTGGTTGACCTTGGGCAGGGTGCCGTTGCCCGCCCAGTAGGACGGCCGCGCCGCACCGAAGAGCACCCGCTCGCCGGGGTGGGTGACCCACAGCTGCGCCACGGCGTTGAAGGTCAGCTGGAAGGGGTTCTCCTGATGGCCCGGCTCACCGGGGTGGAAGTCGTTGGCGCTGGTCATCATGTAGTCGGCGGTCTTGTAGGTGTACAGATCCACATAGCCGTCATTGCCCTGGGTCGTCTGGCAGATCATTTCCTTGCCCCGGGGGATGCTGAACCACTGGGCAAACTCCTTCGGCGGCTCGTAATCAGACAGGCAGTAGGAGGTGATACCCTTGCCCGCGTGGCCCGGCACGCCGTACCCATAGCCGATCCAGCTCAGGCCGGAGGGGCAGTTGGACCAGTTGCCGAACTGCTCCTTGATGTAGGTGCGGCCCGACGACGAGGCGAAGATGCCCTGCTGGCTGTGGACGGCCAGCAGGTAGTAGGCAAAATCCATGCCCTCGCGGCCCAGCTCCCGCATGGCGGGGTCCTGGGCAAAGGCATACAGGCTGCCGAAGCCCAGCGTGTCAATGGGCAGGTAGGGGCTGGAATTCCACTCGGTAAAGCCCTCTTTGCGGAAGGTGACGAACCAGTTGTAGAGCATATTCTTGGCCTTGGCCTGCATCTGGCGGCCGGTCAGCCCGCTGTTGGTAAAGACCTCATCGGGGAACAGCTCGCCCGCCAGCAGCTGGCAGGTGTGGAACATCAGGGCGTGGTTCTCGCTCCAGAACCACATGGCGTCGTTGCCCGGCTCATCGATCCAATAGCGGAAACCCAGCAGACAGTCGGTCAGCTCGTTCTCGGTCTTTTCGGACAAAATACCGCTGCCGCGTTTGCCGAAGGTGCGCAGGATGTAGGGGTAGTAGACAAGGTAAAAATCGCTGCAGTCGAAGCGGCGGCGGATGTAGTCGGACTGCACGGCCAGCAGCTTTTCTGCCTCGGCGGTGTCGCCGCCGGTGGCTAAGATCGCCAGTGCGCGGTTCGTGTTCTGCTCGCCCCAGCGGGCCAGCAGCTCCAGCGCCTGGCGCTTGCGCTCGGCCACGGTGGGCAGGGCGCGGGGCAGCACGCTCTCGGTGTGAATTTCCACACTGATGGGTCGGGTCAGCCGGATGCCCTCGACCTCGGTCGTGACCTGCAGCAGCAAAAATGCCAGCGGGAAGGTCTTGCAGTCGCCCAGGCTGATTTGACTCGCGTGGGGCAGGGTGTCAGCCTCGCGGCGGAAGAGCACGCCGCCCTTGACATTTTCCTCGGTGCCGCCGACAAAGGCCAGGTGGTAGCTCTCGGCGATATCCGCGCCGTCGTAGTCCAGCAGCACCGGGCCGGCGGTAAAGTGGTTGCGGTGGAACGCCAGGCTGCGCATCAGGTGCTCGGCCTCGGCCAGGCGGGCCGCGTCGGCCTCCCCCACCGGGATGACCTGTTCGGGCGCGGTGCCCTCGCCCTTCCAGCGCAGGCGCAGAATGATCGTAGCATCGCGCTCGGCGTAGTTGTCAAAGAACACAAGAAGCTTGTTGCGGCCCTTTTGCAGCGGCAGGGTCAGCGGCGTGGGGACAGGCTCGTTGTGGTGGTAGGGGGTCACTTCGGTCAGCTTTTCGCCGTTCAGCCAGAGGGCCGCGCCGCCGCAGGTGATAAGGTCAAAGGGCACACTGCCCGCCTCGGCGGCGTCCAACTCGGTGTAAGCCCATGCGCTCAGGCAGGCAGGGGTCTCACAGTCCCAGGCGTAGGTCACGCCGATATCGTCAAACGGCCAGTAGACGGTAAAGGGGGTAACGTTATCCGCGCCGCCCACCAGCCCGCCGGGGCGGGTGTCCAGCTGCGCGGGCCAGGCAGTGGCCTTGGCGCGGCGCTCGGCCTTGAACTGTTCCTCGCCGGGTTTATCCTTGGGGGCGGTGTTCAGTTTTTCGTTTTCGGCACCGTGCAGGGCCGTGGGCTTGGTGATGACCGGCGTTTCGGTCACGCCGCTGACCAGCCAGCGGTCCACATACCCGTGAAACAAGGGAAAATGCAATTCGTTTGCCATACTTCGGCTTCTCCTTTATTAAAAAAAGGTTTATTAAAAAACAACAGACGCCCGCCCGGTTTGGGCGGGGCGTCTGTTCGCCCTGGGGAATCACTTCCCCTGTTGATTCGGTTGATTAGTGTGCCCAGCCGGCCTTGTCAGCCAGTGCGGTAGCAAACTCGGTCAGAGCGTCAGACGGAGTCAGGTCGCCGTTGACAGCCTGCTTCAGAGCGTCACGGTACTCGTTGTCGTAGTAGTTGCGCCACTCGGAGCTTTCGTCGATGGCGAATGCATCGGTGGTCTGGCCGACCTCAGCCTGCAGGACCTTGTAGTCGGCAGCCTGATCGGGATCAGCAGGCTCATAGGTGACGGATTTCAGAGAGGACAGGCCCTTATCAAGTGCCAGATAATCGGCAAAGTTCTTGTCGGTGTAGAACCACTTCAGGAACTCAAGAGCCAGATCCTTGTTCTTTGCGTTGGTGGGAACGGCCAGACCGGCACCGCCCAGGATAGCGGAACCGCCTGCAGAGCCGACAGGAGAGGGCATGACGCCGAACTTGAAGCTGGTGATATCCTGCACGAAGGGGTTGTAGTTCCAGGAGCCGGAGAAGTAGATGCCCACGTCGCCGTTCTTGAAGTAGTCGCCCGGGTTGTCGCTGGAGCCACCGGCCCAGATGGCCTTGGGCATGACGCCGCTGTTGTTGGCATCGACAAAGGACTGCAGGGTGTCAACGTTCTGCTGGCTGTCTGCAACGACCTTGAAGGAGTCGCCGTCCTTCTCGACCAGAGAACCGCCGTTCATGTACATCAGGTTGTCATAACGGGCACGGGAGGCATCCATGGCCATGCCGTACTTGACAGCGCCGGAGTCCTGCAGCTTCTTGGCAGCCTCATAGACCTCGTCCATGGTCCAGCGGTCGTCCACCGTCGGGCACTCGAGGCCGGCAGCCTCAAAAGCGTCCTTGTTGTAGAATACGTTGGTGATGGTGAACTGCTGGGGCAGAACAGACAGCTTATCCGTCAGGTAGTTCTGGCTGATGATCTGCAGGGCCTGCGGCTCAAAGATGGAGGTGTCAATGCACTTGCCCAGATCCTCGAACTCATCGGGATACAGACGGGCCAGACGGGTGGTGGACAGCAGATCCGGCAGGTCGTTGTTCTTGGCCATCAGGGGGAACTTGGTCAGCTGGTCATCGTAGGGGATGACCATGATGTCAACGGTGTTGCCGGTCTCGTCGGCCCACTTGTTCAGGGTGGTAGCGAATGCATCGCCCTCGCCGGGCTCCTCAGACAGCATGACCTTCAGGGTCTGGCCGCCGGCAGAAGCGGCGCCGGAAGCTGCGGTGTCCGTTGTTGCAGCGGAGCTGGCCGTAGATGCAGCGGAAGAACCGCCGCAGGCTGCCAGAGAAGCCGCCATCGCGGCTGCCAGAGCCAGAGAAAGTGCTTTTTTCATGTTGGTTTTACCTCCTGTAAAGTAGAAATAAAAATAGGGTATATCCACCGGGCCCTCACCCGGTTTGCTCCGTTCCGGGGCTTGGGAACTGGGCTTTCAGTTCCCTTGGTGTATCCATAGTGTACCATTGCGGCGGGTGGATTCTCTACGCCTATCTTGCTGATTTGCATTGCGGCATATTGCATTTTTTGCGCCTCGATTTTTCAATCTGGCAAATTGCATCAAGAAAAGCGGCTGAAATTGTGCACTTTTCACACATCGTTTGTTCTAATGATGCCAAGTTGCGCTTATTTTGCGCCGGCGCTTATTTTTTCAGTGAAAGAAATGCAATGTTTCTGTAACCAAATTTTAATAAAAAGCAGTCGTTTTCCCCCATAAACAATAAATGCGCACCGTTCGCCCCCTACCGCGCAAAAACTGCATTGTCTGCACAGTTTTAAGATGTTATACTGTGCCTGAACAGGGGTTGCCTGGATGCGGGCGAACAATGTTCGCCCCTACAATACCGTTACCCGCCTTGCTGCCTCGTAGGGCGGCCAGTCCCCTGGCCGCCGCTTCCCTTACCACACACTCAATCTTCTTATAGAAAAGGAAGGAGCCGCCATGCAAAACACTGAACTCCGCCGCCGGGCGCGCCCGGTGCTGGACGCCCTGCGCACTTTGGCGCTGCAGGGGCGCACCCCGGTTTTGGGGCTGCGCAAAAAATCCTGCCCCTACCACAGCTGGGACACCGTGCAGGAGGACCCGGCCACAGCCCCCGGCTGGACACCCTTTGCCCCCGGTGATGCTATCGGCGGCGTGGAGGCCCACTACTGCTTCCGGGGCGGCATCACCGCACCGGCGGGCAGCGCCGGGCGTCACCTTGTCTGCCTGGTCTCCACCGGCGCAGACGATATCTGGAACAACAACAACCCCCAGTTCCTCGCCTACTTAAATGGTGCGCTGGTCTGCGGGCTGGATGTCAACCACACCGAGTTTGACCTGACCTCCGCCGCTGCCGAGGGCCAGACCTGGCAACTGGGACTGTACACCTACTGCAACACCCCGGCTCAGGACGTCTTTTTAAAAGTCGAGACAGCCGTGCGGGACGACGAGATCACCGGCCTGTACTACGACCTGAAAGCCCCTTACGAGGTGCTTGTCCAGCTGGACGAGGGCGACACCAACGCCATCGGCATCGGGCGGTATCTGGAAAAAGCGCTGGATATGCTCGACCTGCGCGACCCGTACAGCGCCGCGTTCTACGCCAGCGTCGCCGCCGCCCGCCGCTATATGAAAGAGGAATTTTACGAGAGCTTCTGCCAGCGGCAGCCGGTCACGGTGGACTGTGTCGGCCACACCCACATCGACGTGGCCTGGCTCTGGACGCTGGCCCAGACGCGAGAAAAGGCCATTCGCAGCTTTGCCACCGTCAACTATCTGATGGACCGCTACCCCGAGTACAAGTTCCTGTCCAGCCAGCCGCAGCTCTACGATTTTGTGCGCAAAGACTGCCCCGCGCTGTTTGAGAAGATCCGCGCCCGCGTCGCCGACGGCCACTGGGAACCGGAGGGCGGTATGTGGCTGGAATCCGACTGCAACATGGCCAGCGGCGAGAGCCTGATCCGCCAATTCCTGCACGGGCAGGAATTTTTCGGCCGGGAATTCGGCAAACAGGGGCACATCCTGTGGCTGCCGGATGCCTTCGGTTTCAGCGGCGCGCTGCCCCAAATTATGGCCCAGTGCGGCATGGACTGGTTCATGACCACCAAGATGGCCTGGAACGATACCAACTGTATGCCCCACGATCTGACCCGCTGGCGCGGCATCGACGGCACCGAGGTACTGGCCTACTTTATCTCCACCAAGGACTACGACAAGCGCCCCGACCGCAACCCGAAACCGAGCTTCAACACGACCTACAACGGCCTGCTGAACCCCAGGCAGGTCATGGGCTGCTGGCAGCGCTTTCAGGACAAGGAGCTGACCCAGGATGTGCTGCAATGCTATGGCTACGGCGACGGCGGCGGCGGTGTGACCGCTGAGATGCTGGAGATCAACCGCCGCATGGAGAAGGGCATCCCCGGTGCGCCCCAGACCCGCCTGACCCACGCAGCCCCATACTTTGACAAATTGAAGCAGCACCTTGACGAGACGCAGGCCGACCTGCCCTGCTGGCACGGCGAGATGTACTTTGAGTACCACCGCGGCGTGTTCACCAGCCAGGGCCGCAACAAGCGGGCCAACCGCGCCGCCGAGTTTGCCAACCTGACCGCCGAGACCGCCGCCGCCCTGGCCGAAAGCCTGCGCACCGGCTACGCCTACCCCGCCGCCGCGCTGCACCGCAACTGGGAGCTGACCCTGCTGAACCAGTTCCACGATATTTTACCCGGCTCGGCCCTGGGCGAGGTATACGAAGTCTCGCAGCAGCAGTACGGCGAGATCCTCGCGTCCGATGCCAGAATCACTGATGACGCGCTGCACACCGTCACAGCCCTCATCAAGACCGACCGCCCCGGCGTGGTCGTGTTCAACCAGCTGGGCTTTGCCCGGGACACCGTCGTCCGCGTCGCCTGCGGGGCGGCGGGCATCACCGACGGCGGACACCCGCTGCCCTGCCATGCCGAAAACGGCGTGCTGACCTTTGTTGCCAAGGACCTGCCCGCCAAGGGCTGGCGGTTCTACCCCTTTGCCGACGCAGAACCCGAGACCCCCTGCGCCGAAGTCACCGAAAACGACGGCGGCTATATCATTGACACGCCGCTCTATCACATCGTATTCAACGGCTTCGGCGAGATCACCGCCCTGCTGGACAAAGAGGCCGGCCGCGAGCTGATCCCTGCCGGGCAGTGCGCCAACGAGCTGCAGCTGTTTGAGGACCGCCCCGACGAGTACGACGCCTGGAACCTGGAAAAATACTACCGCCGCCACCGCTTTGCGCCGGACGGCGCGGCCCGCCTGACTGTGGCCGAGAACAGCCCGGTCTGCTGCCGCCTGCATCTGGAGCGCGCCATTTCCCGGTCGCAGCTCGTGCAGGATATCACCCTCTACCCCCACAGCCGCCGCATCGACTTTGCCACCCACATCGACTGGCACGAGCAGCATGTGCTGCTGAAAGCTGCTTTCCCGGTGGATATCTGCGCCGACCGCGCCCAGTATGACATCCAGTTCGGCAGCATTGCCCGGGATACCCACACCAACACCAGCTGGGATGAGGCCCGCTTCGAGGTCTGCGCCCACAAGTGGGCTGACCTGTCCGAGCCGGGCTACGGCGCGGCGCTGCTGAATGACGGCCGCTACGGCTATGATGTCCACGACGGCGTGCTGCGGCTCTCGCTGCTGCGGGCCGCCACCTACCCGGACCCCCACGCCGACCAGGGGGCCCACGACTTTACCTATGCGCTGCTGCCCCACCTGGGCGACTGGCGGCAGGGCGGGGTCATCCCCGCCGGGTACGACCTGAACGCCCCGGCGCTGCCTCTGGCCGTGGCCGCCCAACCCGCGGGCACGCTGCCTGCCGCGTACAGCCAGTTCCGCGTAGATGCCCCCAATGTCGTGTTGGAGACCGTGAAGAAAGCCGAGGATGGCTCCGGCCTGATTTTGCGCCTGTATGAGAGCTGGGGCACCCGCACCCGCGCGGCGCTGGCCCTGCCGGATGATGCCGCTGCCGTGCGCTGCACGCCGATGGAACAGCCCTTGCCCGGAGAAGAAGCCGTGCAGCACAGCCTGCCGCTGACACTGCATCCCTTTGAAATTTGCACAATCCATGTACAATTTGCGCAGTGACATTCACTGTGGATGCATGATTTTACAGTTTACACAATTTCACAGCATTGCATTTGTACATTTTCGCCAAGACGACGGTCGGATTTTGCGTCACCTGCCAAAATCGCGCAAGAAATGCAATGCATTTTGGGGCAAGCAAGCAAAAAAACGGTGGTATTTGCGCCTTTTGCAATGCTATACTAAGCACATCGAAGGAACCGGGCGGTGGAATCCCGGCCAAAGAGAATAAAGGAGGAATGAATATGAAGAAGAAATCGTCGCTGAAGCACACCGGCGCATTCTGGGCGTTCTGTGCGCCCTGCTGCATTTTGTTCGGTGTCTTTTTCCTTGTGCCGCTTGTGCTCAGCATCGCTTTTTCCTTCACCAACTATGACGGTTGGAAAACCATGGACTTTGTGGGTCTGACAAACTACATTACATTGTTTAAAGACTCCAAGTTCTATCTGTCCCTGGGGCGGACGCTGCTGTACACGGTCTGCACGCTGCCGTTCCGCGTCATCATCCCGCTGCTGGTGGCGGTACTGCTCTGCTCTAAGCGCGTTGCCGGCAAGAGCCTGACCCGCACGATGGTCTACATCCCCGTTCTGATGAGTGCGCTGGTCGTCGGTATTACCATCAACTGGATGTTCAGCCAGGAGTACGGCCTTGTAAACTTTATCATCCGTTCGCTGGGCGGCACCGCGCTGGAATGGTCGCTGAACCCGCGTCTTGCCACCTTTGTCATCGCGTTCGCATCGGTCTGGGCGTCCATCGGCTTCAACATGATCCTCTACATCGGCGGTATCAACAGCATCTCCAATGATCTGTATGAGGCTGCTACCATCGACGGTGCCAGCGGTGTGCAGGCCTTCTTCCGCATCACAGTCCCGATGCTGGCCCCCACGACATTCATGGTCGTGCTGCTGTCCACCGTCAACCTGCTCAAAGAGTACGCCCTGGTCCAAGGTATCACGCAGGGCGGCCCCGGCCTGAGCACCACCTTTATCATCCAGTACATCTTCGACAAGGGCTTCAACCAGATGCAGTACGGTTATGCTTCGGCCATTTCCACCGTTGTCATGATCATCTTTGCCCTGATTGCCTTTGCCCAGTTCAAGGTCAATAACGGAGGTGAAACCTGATGAAAGACAAGCACGTCAGCATTCCAATGACGATCCTTTCTCTGGCAATCGGCGTCATCGTGATTTTCCCCATTATCTGGCTGGTGCTCAGCTCCTTCAAACCGTCCGGCGAGCTGTTCACCTACCCGCTGCATATGTTCCCCTCCACCCCGACGACGGAGCATTATAAGTCCGTTCTGGACGGCGGCTTCATGGGCTATGTGAAGAACAGCCTGTTCCTGGCCGTGGTCGGCACCCTCATCACACTGCTTATCAGCGCCATGTGCGGTTATGCGCTGGCCATCTACCGCTTTGAGATCAAGTACGTCAACCTCGTGTTCGGCGTGTTCCTGCTGGGCACCCTGATCCCCGGTGAGACGCTGACCGTCCCCCAGTTCAGCGTTATCAGCGCCATGGGCCTGTACAACAACATCTGGGGCGTCATCCTGCCTGTTGTCACCACCACGACCGGTATCTTCATGTACCGCCAGCACTATATGTCGCTGCCGCTGTCCCTCGTCGAGGCTGCGCGTATCGACGGTGCCAGCGAGTGGAAGATCTTCTCCAACATCATGCTGCCCCTGGGCTCCAACGTCACCATCACGCTGACGATCTTCAGCTTCATGTGGCGCTGGAATGACTACATCCTGCCGCTGCTGGTTTTGTCTGACCAGAAGAAATACACGATCCAGATTGCCATCAAGAACTTCATCGGCAACACCGGCGTGGACTGGAGCTCGATCCTGGCGGCATCGGTTCTGTCCATCCTGCCCATCGTCATCCTCTTCATGATCCTGCAAAAATACATTGTCGGCGGTGTCTCCGCCGGCGGCGTCAAGGGGTAAGATTCCCTCTCTCTTGCCGCAGCTGCCCTCCGGTTTGCCGGGGGGCATTTTTTGAACGATGCAGAAAGGGCGCGGTGCGTCCTCCCGGTAGGGGCCGGGAACGCCCGGCCCGCAGCCCTGCCGTCACTGCATATTTACCCTTACACAAGGAGGTTTCCCCCATGAAATACGGCTGCCGCGCCCATGATTACGGGTGCTTTACCGCCAAAGGTCTGGCCGATGTGCTGACCGCCAACGGCTACAATGCCGCCCAGCTGGCCATGCCCAAGGCTATCCGGGGCATCCCGAATTTTACCGATATCACCCCCGCCCAGCTCACGGATATCCGCACGGCTTTCGCCGAGGCGGGCATCGAAATCTCGGTGCTGAGCTGCTACCAGGATCTGAGCAATCCTGACACCGCCATCCGCGAAAACGCCGTCGCCGCAGTCTGCCGCGCCCTGCACTACCAGAAAGCCGTCGGTGCGAAACATGTCGGCAGCGAAAGCGCCTGCCGCGATTTGACCGAGGACGAGAAGGCTGCGACCCTGCCTCTGCTGACCGACAGCATCCTGCGTATTGTGGAGCAGGCTGCCAAAATCGACGCCTGCTTTGCGCTGGAACCGGTATTCGTCCACACGCTGGGCACGGTGGAAAAGCTGCGCACCCTGAAAGAGGCCGTGGCTGACCACGACCACTTCCACATCATCTTTGACCCGGTCAATGTGCTGACGGCGGCGGATGTGCCCCGCCAGGCCGCGTTCTGGCCCGCCTGGTGCGAGGTCATCGGCAAAGATTTAGCTTGTGTCCATGTGAAGGACGCCGTGTTCCACCCCGACGCGCCGCGCACCCCCACTGCCCTGGGCGCGGGCCAGATGGACTACACCGTCATCCGCGAATGGCTCCACCGCGACCACCCCGACGCCGCCCTACTGCGGGACGAGGTCATCCTCCCCGCCGCGCAGGCCGATTTGGCGTATATCAAAGCGATGTAAAACAAAAACTCCGCATCACGCGATGCGGAGTTTTTTGCTTCCCCCTTGGGGGAAGCTGTCTGCGAAGCAGACTGATGAGGGGCGACGCTGCAATTACAACCCGTTCACGGGCAATAACGGCAAACGCACCCCTCATCCGGCCTTTGGCCACCTTCTCCCAAGGGAGAAGGCTTTTTTGTTTTCTTTTTACACCACCGTCACCAGTGTCTGGCACTGGCCCTTGACAGTGTACGCGCCGCTGTTGGCGGGCAGGAAGTAGCTCTCGCCCTTCTTGACCGGGACGGTCTCGCCGCCGCAGGTCAGTTCACCCGCGCCGTCGGTGATCAGCAGCGAGACAAAGCTCTTTTCATCGGCCACACCGTCAAAATCGCCGTTCTTGGCATCGACGGTGAAATACTCACACCGGGCGAGATGCCCGCCGAAATCATGCTTGACCGGCGGCGTGCGCAGTGTCACGTCCAGCGCCTTTTCCACGTGCAGGGCGCGGGGCTTGCCGTCGGCGCCCACACGGCCATAGTCGTAGACACGGTAGGTCACGTTGGAGTTCTGCTGGACCTCGGCCACGACGATGCCTTTGCAGATGGCGTGCAGCGTGCCCGAGGGAATGAAGAAGCAGTCGCCCTTGTGCACCGGCGCGGCGTTCAGAACTTCCGTCAGGGTGTTGTTTTTGATGCGCTCGGCAAATTCCTCTTTGGAAACTTCGTGGTCGAAGCCGTAGTAGAGGAACGCGCCCGGCTCGCAGTCCAGCACATACCACATTTCGGTCTTGCCATACTGGTGCTCGTTTTTCAGCGCATACTCGTTGGAGGGGTGCACCTGGATGGACAAATTGTTCTTGGCGTCGATGAATTTTGTCAGGATCGGGAACTGCTCAAACTTCTCGCAGTCGGTGCCAAGGCACCCCGGGTGGGCGGCCACATAGTCAGCCAGCGTGCTGCCGTCGGGCAGGTAGCTCGGGCCGTCCGGGTGGCAGGACAGCACCCATGCTTCGGCCAGGGGGTCCAGGCTGCTCTGCACGCCGAAATCGGTGCGCAGGCGGCTCCCGCCCCACAGATAATCTTTGCAGCTTGGGGTCAATTTTACGATTGCCATACGATCACACTTTCATTATTTCTGCAGCGGCTTTGCTCAGTGCGGCGTTCACGGCGTCGGCGGCCGCTTCGCTCTCGCCGACGGCCGACAGATAAACTTTGATCTTCGGCTCGGTGCCGGAGGGGCGGATCATCAGCTTGTGGCCGCCCGCCAGGTGGTATTCCAAAACATTTGCGCGGGGCAGACCGGTACCGTCGGTGTCGTAATCGACGGCGCTTTCCACCTTGTACCCGGCAATTTCCGCCGGGGCGTTGGCGCGCAGGTTCTTCATCAGGTTCTGCATCGTATGCATACCGCTCTCGCCCTCAAAGGCGAAGCTGCACAGCGCGTTGCGGTAGTAGCCGAACTCCTTGTACAGCGCCTCGATGGCGTCCAGCAGCGTCTTTCCCTGCTGGGCGTACCAAGCCGCTGCTTCACAGACAAGCAACGTGGCATTGACGGCGTCCTTGTCGCGGACGTGTGCGCCGGACAGGTAGCCGTAGCTCTCCTCAAAGCCGAAGATATAGCGGTCGGCGCGACCCTCGGCTTCCAGCTTGCCGATCTGTTCACCGATGAACTTAAAGCCGGTCAGGGTGCGGCGCAGCTCGACGCCGTATTTTTTTGCCACCGGCGCTGCCATATCGGTGGAAACGATGGTCGTCACAGCCACCGGGTCAGCGGGCATCGTGCCCAGTGCCAGGCGGGTGCGGCAGATGTAGTCGAACAGGATAATACCCATCTCGTTACCGGTGATGAGCCGGTAGCCGCCCTTGCCGTCCGGCACGGCGGTGCCGCAGCGGTCACAGTCGGGGTCGGTGCCCAGCAGGATATCCGGCTTGACCGTATCGCACAGTTCCAGACCTTTCTGCATAGCCTCCCGAATTTCGGGGTTCGGGTAGGGGCAGGTCGGGAAATCGCCGTCCGGCTTTTCCTGCTCGGGCACAACGGTCACATGGGTGACGCCGAGCTTCGCCAGCAGCTTTTTGACGCACTCGAGGCCGGTGCCGTTCAGCGGGGTGTAGACGAGCTTCAGCGCGTCAATGCCCGCGCCGTCGCCGACGCGCTGGTCGTAGACAGCCTGCACAAAGTCGTCGAGGCATTTATCGCCAATCATAACGATGCTGCCGTCGGCCAGGGCCTTGTCATAGTCGGCGAGTTTGACGCCGTCGAAGCAGTCGATTTTTTCAATCGCAGCCAAAATCTTTTCCGCGGCTTCCAGCGTGATCTGGCAGCCGTCCGCGCCGTAGACCTTGTAGCCGTTGTACTTGGCGGGGTTGTGGCTGGCGGTCACGCAGACGCCCGCGCCGCAGCCCAGATACCGCACAGCCCAGGACAGGGCGGGCGTCGGCTCCAGGCGGGGGTACATATAGGCGGTGATGCCGTTGGCCGCCAGCACGCGGGCGGTCTCGCGGGCGAACAGTTCGCCGTTGTGGCGGCTGTCGTGGGCGATGGCGACCTTCTTAGGCAGGCCGCTGGCGTTCAGGTAGTCGGCCAGGCCTTGCGTAGCCTTGCGCACGGTGTAGAGGTTCATGCGGTTGGTGCCCGCGCCGATGACGCCGCGCAGGCCGCCGGTGCCGAACGCAAGGTCACGATAGAAGCGGTCGGTGATGGCGTCGTCGTCGCCCGCCACGCTGACCAGTTCAGCCTTGATGGCATCGTCCAGATCCGGCTGGGATAACCAGCGTGTGTAGAGTTCTTGGGTATTGGTCATGAGGTTTCTCCTTATCTTTTCCAAGCCTTCCCCCTTGGGGGAAGCCTTATTTTTTATTATACCATACTCTTTCCTGATATTTAAGTAGAATTTTCATTTAATTCTTTAGTCCTTACTCCTTTGGTCGATCTGCCAGACCTGCCGCACGGCGTCCCCTTCGGCAGCGGCCAGACCCGCATAGTCGGACGCATCAAACAAGCTGGCATAGCGGTACAGGCCCGCCCCCTGCACGCCCAGGCGGTCAAGTAAATTCAGCTGATCGGCCAGAGCGCGGCCGGATACCCACTCGGAACCCGCGTCGGATCCATCCCCTGCGCCGATGCGGTAGGCCCCCAGCCCCGCGTACAGCCTGACTCCCGCTGCCCGGGGCAGCGCGGCCCACGCCCCGGCCAGCCGGGCCAGGCTGTGGGATGTGTCGCCATCTTTCACATATTCCTGTCCCCAGTACAGCTGCGGCATCAGGTAGTCCACCGTGCCCTGGCGCAGCCAGCGGGCCGCGTCGCTGTATTGCAGGGCGTAGTTCTGCTCGGGGTCCCCCACCGGGGCCACGCCGAACCGCACGCCGTACCGCCGGGCCGTGGCGTGGCACAGCTCCACCAGCGCGTTCACGTTCTCCCGCCGCCAGTCGTCCCGGGTCAGCGCCGTGCCGCTGGCCGCGTAGTCCGCCGCGTCAAAGGCCGGGTCGGTGGTGGGGTAAAAATAGTCGTCGAAATGGATGCCGTCCACATCATAGTTGGCGCACAGCTCTCCCACCGCGTCGGCTATGTACTGCCGCACCGCCGTGTTGGCCGGGTCCAGGTACGCGCCGGTGTCGGTGTATTTGACCCAATCGGGGTGCAGCTTGGCCGGGCTGGCGTCGCAGAGCGCCGGGGTCAGTCCAGCCTGGATGCGGTAGGGGTTGACCCAGGCTTCCAGTGCAAGCCCCCGGTCGTGGGCGGCCTGCACCAGCAGGGCCAGCGGGTCATAGCCGGGGTCCCGCCCCTGCTGCCCGGTGCAAAGGTGGCTGAACGGGTAGTAGCTGCTGGGGTAGAGTGCATCCCCAAAGGGCCGCACCTGCGCCAGCACGACAGTGGCCCCCAGGTTCCGGACATTGTCCAGTATGACCGCTATATCGCCAGAAAACGTCTCCGGCGTGGAAAAATCCACCTGCTGCCATTCCAGGTAACTGACCCACACGGCGCGGTAGGGCGCGGCGGCGGTTGGCTCTGCCGTGGCCGTGGGCGCAGGGGTGGCAGCGGGCGCAGTCTCCCCCCGCCGGGGCAGTGCTGCCAGCGGGGCCGCCAGAAAAACAGCGATTATAAATAGATAGAATACAACTCGGCGCATAGGTCGTCCCCCTCACGGTACAAGCCTATGCGGCGCTGCCCACGGTTATGTACGACATCGCCACAAATAAATTGACATTTTTCGCCGCACGATGTTATACTGTTGTAGTATATAACAATAAATCCACAAAAGGCGGCAGAATATGACCAGAGAACAGGTCGAAAAGGAAATGGCCCAATACCGCACGATTTTTACGGTCGTGCGCCTGTTGGAGGCTGCGCAGGTCGGCAGTGACAAGCCCCTCAGCGACTACTGCAAATGCTACGACTTTTGGCAGAAGCACACCCAGTGCCAGAACTGTATCTCGGCGCAGGTCCTGCGCGACCACACCCAGCGCACCAAGCTGGAATACATGGGCAGCCAGGTCTTTCAGGTCACGGCGGTCTACCGTGAGGTGGACGGCCAGCCCTGCGTGATGGAGCTGATCCAGCAGCTGGACAGCGAGACCCTTATCGACCCCGAAAACAGCGACCGCCTCATGGACAGCGTAGCCGGCTACCACTTCAAGCTCTACCACGATGCCCTGACCGGCGGCTACAACCGCCGTTATTTTGAGGATGTGCTCAAGGACAAGACCGACCCTGCCGGTGTGGCCGTGCTGGACCTGGACGACTTCAAGCTCTACAACGATACCTACGGCCACCACGCGGGCGATCTGGCCCTGCGCACCGCCGTGGAGGTCGTGCGCGCCAACATCCGCAAAAGCGACAGCCTGATCCGCTACGGCGGCGACGAATTTCTGCTGGTGCTGCCGGGCATTGAGCGGGGCGCGTTCAACGCGAAATTACAGCGTATCTGCAAGAAAGTCCACGCCGCCACCGTGCCGGGGTACAGCCGTCTGCAGCTTTCTGTCAGCATCGGCGGCGTGATGTCCCAGCCGGACGAAACGGTGGAGCACGCCGTTGGCCGCGCCGACAAGCTGATGTACCAGGCCAAGAACCGCAAAAACACGATCGTGACCGAGGACACCGCCGCCCCCAAGGCCAGCACCGCCGCCGGGCGCGAGAACCAGACCCGCCAGAACATCCTGATTGTGGATGATTCCGAGATGAACCGCGCGATTTTGTCGGAGATTCTGGGCAGCGACTACAATATATTGGAGGCCGCCAACGGCGAGGAATGCCTGGCCATGCTGGAGCAGTACGACACCGGCATTGCGTTGATTCTGCTGGACATCGTCATGCCGGTGATGGACGGCTTTGAAGTGCTGGCTGCCATGAATCGCAACCACTGGATCGAGGATATCCCGGTCATCATGATTTCCAGCGAGGACTCCGACCCGGTCGTGCGTCACGCCTACGAGATGGGCGTCTCGGACTATGTCAGCCGCCCCTTTGACGCGAGCATCGTCTACCGGCGCGTCTTTAACACCATCAAGCTCTACGCCAAGCAGCGGCGGCTCATCTCGCTGGTGACGAGCCAGACCCGCGAGAAAGAGAAGAACACCCAGATGATGGTCTCGATTTTGAGCGAGGTCGTTGAGTTCCGCAACGGCGAGAGCGGCCTGCACGTGCAGCACATCGGCACGCTGACCCAGCGCCTGTTGGAGCGCCTGACACAGAAAACCGACAAGTACGACCTACCGCCCGAGAAGCAGGAGCTGATCGTGCTGGCATCGGCGCTGCACGACATCGGCAAAATCGCGATAGACGATAAGGTTTTGAACAAGCCCGGCCGCCTGACGCAGGAGGAGTTCAACATCATGAAGACCCACACGGTCATCGGCGCGAATATGCTGGACAAACTGGGCATATACCGCAACGAAGCACTGGTGCGCACCGCGTATGAAATCTGCCGTTGGCATCACGAGCGTTGGGACGGCCGCGGCTACCCTGACGGCCTGTCCGGGGACCGCATCCCGATTTCGGCGCAGGTCGTCTCGATGGCCGATGTGTACGACGCACTGGTGAGCAAGCGCGTGTACAAGGCCGCCTACGCCCCCGACACCGCCGTACAGATGATTTTGCACGGCGACTGCGGCACGTTCAATCCCCTGCTGCTGGAATGTCTGGTGGAGATACAGGACGTGCTGAAAGAGGATGTTACCGAGGTGCTACCGAATTAAATCAGTGGATTGCATCAGAGAAGCAGGAACTTGCGACAGTCATGGAGCGATATGGTGTGGAATGGCTGCAAAAGGGTACACATGAGAAACATTTGTCGGTGCTTGAATTTGAAAAGAAAGAGCGGGCAAGGGAAGTAGCTGAATTGGATAGCCAGAAGCGGGAAACATCTTCGGTGGTTGCACAGCTTGGAGAAGAGGTTTCTGTAAAGAAACAGGAATTAAAGAACCATGTTTGAAAGGGTGAATTAGATGATATTAAGCGTAAGTAGAAGAACTGATATTCCTAATTATTATTCAGAATGGTTCTATAATAGAATAAAAGAAGGATTTTTATATGTTCGTAATCCGATGAATGCTCATCAGATAAGTGAAATAAAAATCACTCCAGATGTTGTAGATTGCATAGTGTTTTGGACAAAGAATCCGTTGCCAATGATGAAAAGGTTAAACGAGATAAAAGATTATAATTACTATTTTCAATTCACATTGACTGGATATGGAAATGATGTTGAGGTTAATTTACCAAATAAAAAAACAGAAATGATTCCGGTATTTCAAGAACTGTCAGAAAAAATTGGCAACCAGAAAGTGATTTGGAGATATGATCCTATATTCTTTTCTGATAGATATACGAAAGAATATCATTTGAAGGCATTTAAAAGCATTGCTGAGGCTTTAAGTGGATACACGGAAAAATGCGTGATTAGTTTTGTTGATATATATCCTAAAAATCAAAAAAATATGGATGGATTGTCAAGTTATGAATTAAATGATGATGAGTTGCGGGAATTTGCTGAGAAATTAAGTAAGATAGCTGCGGATAATAATATTAAGATTGGAAGTTGTGCAGAAAAAATAGATTTGGATGAATGTGGTATAATTCATAATTGTTGCATAGATAGAGAATTAATTGAAAAAATTATCGGATGTAAACTTAATGTTGGCAAAGACAAAAATCAGCGCAAAGAATGTGGATGCGTTGAAAGCGTTGAAATAGGTACTTATAATACATGCAAAAATGGATGTGCATATTGCTATGCAAATTATAGTTCAAAAAGTGTAGAAACAAACGCTGCCAAATATGATCCTTCGTCACCTCTTCTATGTGGGCAAGTTCAAGAAGATGACAAAATAACGATTAGAAAAGTTGAGTCATTAAAAGAAACACAGCTAAGTATTTTTGATATGTGAGTTCATTATTATAACGTATATTTTTAAGAGTATATTTGGCTCTAAAAATTTTAGATGAGGTACACAAAAACGCGAAGTAAGATGAATATGAAGAATAAAGTGCACAAATGTGCACCTAGAAACAGCCAGATAAATCTCTCCGCCCAAGAGTTTGAATAATGCCTGCGGCGGCCAGAGGACCGGCCACCTTACAACACGACAGGGGCGGAGTTCTGCTCCGCCCCCTACAAACACACGCCACTTATTTCCCTATTTCTTACAGATTTATTACGCATCAGCGGAACTATGTTGAAAATTGTCTCGCTTTGTGATAAAATACAGTGATATGTGTGTCATTGCATTGTATGCCGCCGCTATCATGCGCGGCATCTGTCACTATATACGAGAGGAATCTTCACCGATATGACGAGCAAACGTGAAAAATTACAGTATGCTTATGTGTTTCTCACTGATTTTGTGACCACGGGCATCAGCGTTGTGCTGGCATGGCTTATCACGGATAACGTGTTCAACAAGCTGCAGGATTACGCAACCTTTGACTGGATCCAGGCGCTTTGCCTGCTGCTGCTGGCCTTTGTGCTGACGTTTTTGTGCTTTGACCAGGACCAGAACATCGTGACCCGCTCCAAGGGCGACGAAATCATCCTGGCGCTGAAATTCAACGTCGTGCTCGGTGTCGTCAATGCGGCCTGCCTGGTGCTGGCGAAAGCCACGCTGCTGGACTCCCGCTATTTTGCGGTCATGGTCCCCATTGTGAACGCGGTGCTCATGCCCATCACCCATGGGCTGCTGAAGAAGTTCCTGCTGAAATTGCAGCACAGCCGCGGGTCGGAGAGCCTTGTGGGCTTTGTGACGACCGGCGACCGCGCCGAAAAGCTCATCGCCGAGATCCAGGGCGACTGGTCCCGCCGCATCATCGGCGTAGCCCTGCTGGAAGCCACACCCGAGACCGTCGGCACCAGGGTGGCCGGGGTCGAGGTCAAGGCAACGTTTGATGATTTCATGGCCTGGCTGCGGCGCGAGGCGCTGGACGAGGTCTATGTCGATGTGCCGATGGGCAGCGGCGAAAGTTTCATCCCCTATCTGGAGGAGATGGAGAGCATGGGCCTGACCGTGCATTTCCGCCTGCCGCTGCTTGACCGGATCGAGGAGGCCTGCTGCGATGAGACGAGCTCGGCACGGCTGAGCCGCACGCTGGGCCGCTGCGCGGGGGGCAACATCGTGACGATGGGCACCGTGGAAATGAAGCTGCGGGACCGCATTGCCAAGCGCGCCATGGACATTGCCGGTGCCATTGTGGGCTGCGTCATCAGCTTCCCCATCATTGCGGTGGTGGCCATCCCGCTGAAGATCGAAAGCCCGGGGCCGCTCTTCTTCAAGCAGAAGCGCGTGGGCCTGAACGGCCGGTATTTCTACATCCACAAGCTGCGCAGTATGTACATGGATGCCGAGGAACGCAAGAAAGAGCTGATGGCCAAGAACGAAATGAACGGCCTGATGTTCAAAATGGAGGACGACCCCCGCGTGACGAAGGTGGGCAAGTTCATCCGCAAGACGAGCATCGACGAGCTGCCGCAGTTCTTTGATGTGCTGCGCGGCGATATGAGCCTCGTGGGCACCCGCCCGCCGACGGTGGATGAGTACAAGCAGTACGAGAGCCACCACAAGCGCCGCCTGTCGATGAAGCCGGGCATCACCGGCCTGTGGCAGGTCAGCGGCCGCAGCAACATCGAGGACTTTGAGGAAGTCGTCAAGCTGGACGTGACCTACATTGATAACTGGTCGCTCTGGAACGACGTAAAGATTTTGTTCAAGACCGTGTACGTGGTTTTCGCGGGGCGCGGCGCGAAATAAAAGCACATTCCCGGGCGGCTCACCGTGAGCTGCCCGGGATTTTTTTGTAGGGAAGTTTTTGGCAGTGTCTGCGGCCCCGACCGCAGACGGATGAAGGGGAAGTTCACGGCCAGAGTCTGTTTGCGTGCAGCCTCGGCAAGGCTTGCCCTCATCAGTCACCTTCGGTGACAGCTTCCCCCGTGGGGGAAGCCTTTTCCTCCCACGCCAAAATGGGGTCTGCTTTGCGGCAGGCCCCATTTTGGTTGGTATAGGAAAATAAGGGAATGGCTTGTTTTGCCCCGCGTTACACGATCTTGCGGGATTTGTGAACGCCGGTCTTTAAGAACTCGACCCACTCGGCGATATTGACCGCGTGGTCGCCCAGGCGCTCTAGGTATTTGTCGATCATGAACAGATCCAGCGCCGTGCTGGCGTCATCGGGGTGGGCGGCGATGTAGGCGGCAATTTCCTGGGAAATGCGGCTGAACATCGCGTCACACTCGTCGTCGCGGGCAATGACCTGGGCCGCGGTAGACAGGTCCACCTGCACATAAGCGGCAATGGAATCCTTGACCATCCGCAGGGCGATATCGCCCATGGCGTACAAATCATCCAGCACGCCGACGGTGCGCGCCCCATTGGGGTGCAGATGCAGGGTGATTTCGGCAATATCGCTGGCCTGGTCGGCAATGCGCTCGATATCCGTGACCATTTTTAAGGCCGTGGACACCTTGCGCAGGTCGCCCGCCACCGGCTGCTGCCGCAGGAAAAGCGTTAAGCAGCGGTGCTCGATCTCATGCTCGGCGGAGTCGATCTCGCTGTCCCGGGCGATCACGCTGCGGGCCAGCTCGGTGTCGCCGGTGCGCAGGGCGGTCATGGCGCTCTCGATGGCACCGCCCGCCGCATGGCCCATGCGGGCCAGCATCGTGTCCAGCTGCAGCAATTCCGCATCGTACATTTTGCGTACACTTGTACCCATTGTAAACCTCCTCAACCGAAACGGCCCGAGATGTAATCCTCGGTACGTTTGTCCACCGGCGTGGCAAAGACGCGCTCGGTCGGGCCCATTTCCACCAGCTCGCCCAGCAGAAAAAACGCCGTCTTATCGCTGATACGTGCGGCCTGCTGCATATTGTGGGTGACCATGACGATGGTGTAGTTCTCTTTCAGCTCGGTCGCCAGTTCTTCGACTTTCGAGGTCGAGATGGGGTCCAGGGCGCTGGTGGGTTCGTCCATCAGCAGGACCTCCGGCTCGACCGCCAGGGCGCGCGCAATGCACAGGCGCTGCTGCTGGCCGCCGGACATACCCAGTGCGCTCTTGTTCAGGCGATCCTTGACCTCGTCCCAGATGGCCGCGCCGCGCAGGGATTTTTCGACGATCTCGTCCAACTGCGCCTTATTGCGGATGCCGTGGGTGCGCGGGCCGTAGGCAATGTTGTCGTAGATCGACATCGGGAACGGGTTCGGCTTCTGGAACACCATGCCGACGCGCTTGCGCAGGACGTTGACGTCCATCTTATCCTTATAGATATCGACGCCGTCCAGTTTGATGTCGCCGGAGATGCGGCAGCCCTCGACCAGGTCGTTCATCCGGTTCAAGCTCTTCAAAAACGTGGATTTACCGCAGCCGGAAGGCCCGATGAAGGCGGTGATCTCCTTCTCCGGGATGTTGATGTTGATGTTTTTCAGTGCATGGAAACTGCCGTAGTACAGGTCCATGCCGCGGACTTCAAATTTATTCATGAAATGACCTCTTTGCTGTGTCTTCGTTTATGGACCGCAAATATGCCTTTGCCGAGCCGTAGGGGCCGGACATGTCCGGCCCTCAGCCCTGCGGAAGCAGAGCGGTAATGGGTCTGCCGAGGGCCGGGCATGCCCGGCCCCTACAAGCTGCTGCGTATGTAGGGGGCGGCGGCCTCGACGCCCCGCAGGCGGCTTTACTTCTTCGCCAACTTGCCGGCCAGAAAGCCGGACAGGCAGTTGATGACCAGCACCAGCACCAGCAGCACCACGGCGGTGCCGTAGGTCTGGCCGATGTAGAGACCCTCGTTGGAGAGCAGGTACATATGCACGGCCAGCGTGCGGGTCGAGCTGAATACGCTGGTGGGGATCTTGGCGACCGAGCTGGCCGTGTAGATCAGCGCAGCAGTTTCGCCCACGATGCGGCCCGTTGCAAGGATGACGCCGGACAAAATACCGGGCATGGCGCTGGGCAGCACGATGGTGAACACCGTGCGCAGCTTGCCCGCGCCGAGGCCGAAGCTGCCCTCGCGGTAGGAGTCAGGCACGGCGATGAGCGCTTCCTCGGTCGTGCGCATGATGACGGGCAATACCATGATGGCCAGCGTGAATGCACCGGCGATCAGCGAGTAGCCCCAGTGCAGCTGGGTGACGAAGAACAGCATACCGAACAGGCCATAGACGATGGACGGGATGCCCTGCAAGGTCTCGGTGGTGACGCGCACGACCTTGACCAGCTTGCTGCCGCGGCGGGCGTACTCGACCAGCCAGATGGCGGCAAAGATGCCCAGCGGCGTGGCGATAAGCAGCGCGAAGGCGGTCATCAGCACGGTATTGATGAGGGCGGGCATCAGCGAGACGTTCTCGGAGTTATACTCCCATGCGAAAAGCTCGGGCTTGAGGTTGGGGATGCCCATGACGAGGATGTAGCCGATCAGGAACACCAGCACGGCGGCTGTCAGGAAGGCGGCGATCCGCACCAGCCACCGCAGCGCGGCAGCCTGTGCGCGGGCGGCGCGGCGGTTCTGACTGCCGCTGGGCATGAACTCATGGGGTTTTGCGTAGGTCATATCGGCGGCCGTTTGCGTTGCGGCAATCTCAGGCATGGTCGCGGCCCCCTTTCACAAGGCTGAAGCAGAGGTTGATGAGCAGGATAAAGATAAACAGCACAACGCCGGTGGCGATCAGCGCCTCGCGGTGGAGGTCGGCGGCGTAGCCCATCTCGATGACGATGTTGGAGGTCATCGTGCGCAGGCCCTGGAACAGGCCCCTGGGCATCCAGGTCTGGTTGCCCGCGACCATGACGACCGCCATCGTCTCGCCGATGGCACGGCCGATGCCGAGAATGACCGCCGACAGCACACCGGACTTGGCGGCGGGCAGCACCGCGCAGAAAACGCTGCGCTCATGCGTCGCGCCCAAGGCCAGGCTGCCCTCATAGTAGCTGTTGGGGACGGCGTCCAGACTCGTCTTGCTGACCGTGATGATGGTGGGCAGGATCATGATGCCCAGCAGCACGGCGGCGGTGAAAAGGCTCATGCCCTTGCCGCTTTTGACGTGGAGCACCGTCTTGAAGAAGGGCGTCTTGACCATGGCCTGCACGGCGGGCACCAGCACGATCATACCGAAGAAGCCGTACACGACCGACGGGATACCCGCCAGCAGCTGCACCGCCGGGAGCATGATTTTGTTGATGCGGGGCGATGCAAACCTGGACATATAAATGGCGGTCAGCAGGCCGATGGGCACGCCGACGAGGATAGCCCCCGCCGTGACGTAGATGCTGCCCAGGATCATCGGCAGGATGCCGAAGATATCGTTGCCGGGCTTCCAAGTGGTGCCCAGCAGGAACTTGAGCGGGCCGATCTTGAACAGGGTAGGCACGCCGTTTGCAAACAGGAAGATGCAGATCAGCGCCACTGCCAGAATGGATACACAGGCGCAGAGGGTAAACACCACCTGCATGACGCCTTCTTTTAGCTTGGAGGTCATTTCCTATACTCCTTTGGTTATATGCCATGTAGGGGCCGGACATGTCCGGCCCGCGGCCTTCCCATAACCGCGCGGTCACGGGTACGCTGCGGGCGGGGCATGCCCCGCCCCTACAAGACCGCTTAGTTACTGCACATCGGCCCAGGTGGTCAGCTCGCCGGTGTAGATGCCCTTGATCTGGTCAACGGTCAGATCCTCGGTGGTGTTGGCGGGGTTGACGACGACGGCGATGCCATCCAGTGCCAGGACGGTAGCCTTGGCGCCACCCTCGACCTCAGAGTCCTTCAGCTCACGGCTGGCCATGCCGATGGTGTAGGTGCCGTCCAGCGCACCGGAAACACCGGTGGTGGAGTCGGTGGTCAGCAGCTCAAGCTCGGCGTTGGGGTTGACGCTCTTGTAGGCCTCGATGAGCTTCTCCATCAGCGGAGAGACGGAGGAAGAACCGCCGACGGTGATCTTGCCGGCAGGCTGGGCGGAGGTGAAGTCCGCGCCATCCTCGCCGATGTAGCCCTTATCGGTGGCGAGTGCCTGGCCGTCCTTGCTCAAGACATAGGCGATGAAGTCCACGGCCACGGGGTCGGTGGCATCGCCGTTGGTAACGATGTTGAACGGACGGGCCAGTACATAGCTGCCGTCCTTGACGGTCTCGGCGGAGGCGGCCACACCGCCGACCGTGACGGCCTTGACGGTGTCGTTCAGAGAGCCAAGGCTGATGTAGCCGATAGCGGTCTCATCGTTGGCAACAGCGGTCATGACGCCGTTGGTGCTGGACTGGATGGCGGCCGCCTCGGTGGTGTTGTCGACCTTCTTGCCGTCGGCGTTCTTCTCCTCAACGCCGGTCAGCTCAATGAAGGCGCCGCGGGTGCCGGAGCCGTCCTCGCGAGAGATGACGGTGATATCCTGGTCGGTGTCGAAGTCGCCGGCGGGGGCAGCCTCCGCCGGGGCGGCCTCGCTGGAGGCGGTGCTCTCAACAGGGGCAGCCGAGGAAGCGGCGGCGGAATCAGAGGAGCCGCAGGCGGCAAGGCTCAGTGCCAGAGCGGCAGCGGTAACGGCAGCAATAGCAGATTTGCGTTTCATGTGTGTGTACTCTCCCTTTTCACCAAATTTATGTGGTATAGTTTGTGCATTTCGCAGTGCTTCACCGGAAGCAAGGCCATTGTACCGCATTTCCGTGCAGGTATCGACCATGGTGCGGTACAATCGCGGTAAAGCTTTTGCAAAGATGTCCCCGGTTTTGTGTGGGAACGGTAAAGTTTGTAAAGAATATGCAAAACAGAAGGGACAGGATATGTCGGCAGGTTCCGGCGGGGTGAGGGCACCACGCCCTACGCACGGTTTTTCAAGAGGGGCTGTAGGGCGGCCAGCCCTCTGGCCGCCGTGGCCGCTTGCGGCTGCGGGAAGTGCCCGGGAGGGATGAATCCCTCCCCTACGGATTGACCGTGAAAGGGATATGGCGGCAGGTTGCGGGCCGGGCATGCCCGGCCCCTACAGGGCGGCGATGTGGAAACGGGATATACCGGCAGGTCGGCGGGCCGCATATATGCGGCCCCTACAAATGGGCGGAAGTTTACAACTGCGGGGGTTCGGGGCGCTTGCTTGCCCCGCAGGGGCAAGCAAGCGCCCCGAATTTAAAGTGGAGGAAGGTTCGGCGGCGTTAAGAACGGACAGTAATACTGCGTCCGTTTAGCCGCCGAAGCTTCCGACTTCCGCTTTGGGATTCTTAAGGGCGAGTAGCCCTTAAGGCGCGGGTTCGCTGCGTCGCAACAGCGAGACTTTTCTTTGGTTCTTTCTTTTGCTGCCAAAAGAAAGAACAACCTCCCGGGGGACTGCCGCTCCCTACGGCTTTACACAAATTTTACACAACATTTACTTTCCTGTGGTGGTGTACCCTGCGCGCATACATTATAATAGAAGGCGGTATAGTGTAAACAAAATAAGAGAATGGATGTGTAACACCGGATGACCATTTTTAATGTGTTCACCCTGATGGGCGGCATTGCCATGTTCCTGTATGGCATGGACCTGATGGGGAAAGCGCTGGAGCAGACCGCCGGCAGCAAATTACAGGGTATCCTGTCCACCATGACCAGCAGCCCCATCCGCGGCTTGCTGCTCGGCATGGCCGTCACCGCCGTGATCCAATCCAGCGGTGCCACCACCGTTATGGCCGTTGGTTTCGTCAACTCCGGTTTGATGGAACTGCACCAGGCCATCAGCGTCATTATGGGCGCGAATGTCGGCACCACCGTCACCGGCTGGCTGCTGTCGCTGTCGGGCCTCGAGGGCGACAACTTCATCACTCAAATGCTGAACCCCACCGCCTGGAGCCCGATTCTGGGCTTTATCGGCATCTGGCTGTATATGATCGGTAAGGACCGCAAGCGCGGCGTCGGTAAAATCCTGCTGGGCTTCTCTATTTTGATGGCCGGCATGAACACGATGTCCCATGCTATGTCCCCGCTGGCCGACGAGCCGTGGTTCATGGACCTGTTCCTCAGCTTCAAAAATCCCATCCTCGGCGTTATCGCGGGCGCAGTGCTGACGGCTGTTTTGCAGTCCTCGTCGGCCTCCGTCGGTATCTTGCAGGCGTTGACCAGCACCGGCGCCGTCACCTACTCCGCCGCCGTGCCCATCATCATGGGCCAGAACATCGGCACCACCGTCACGGCGCTGATTTCCTCCGCCGGTGCCAACAAAAACGCCAAGCGCACCGCCTTCGTCCATCTCTATTTTAACGTTATCGGCACGATCCTCTTCCTGTGCGGGTTCTACGGGCTGAACGCGCTCATCCAATTCTCTTTCTTTAACGAGACGGCCAATACCTTCGGCATCGCCATCGTTCACACGGTTTTTAACGTGGTAACGACCGCTATTTTGCTGCCCTTCAACCGCCTGCTGGAAAAGCTGGCCATCCTGACCGTGCCCGACTCCCCCGCCGACAAAAAGCAGGAGAACACCCTGCTGGACGAGCGTCTGCTCACCACCCCCTCTGTGGCTGTTGGCCGCGCCATGCTGACCGGCAGCGATATGGCGGAAATCTGCCGCACCGCGCTTTTGCAGGCCATGTCCACCACCCGCGTCTGGAACGACGCCATTGCGGATGAAGTCCTGCGCAAAGAGGACGCTGTTGACCATTACGAGGACGTGCTGGGCACCTACCTGGTCAAGCTGAGCGCCAAGCATCTTTCGGGCGAGGATAACCGCACCATCAACACGCTGCTGCACACCATCGGCGATTTTGAGCGTGTGTCCGACCACGCCGTGAACATCATCAAAACAGCCGAGGAGATCCGCGATAAGAACATCCAATTCAGCGAGGAAGCCCTCAACGATTTGTCCGTTCTTGAAGCCGCCGTGCAGGATATCGTCAACCGCACGGTGGACGCATTCCAGAAGGGCGACACCTACGCCGCCGGCAAGATCGAGCCGCTGGAGCAGGTCGTGGACGGCCTGGTGCGCGAGGTCAAGACCCGCCACATTGCCCGTTTGCAGGCCGGTGTCTGCACCATCGAGTACGGCTTTGTGCTGGATGATCTGCTGACGAACTACGAGCGCATCGCCGACCACTGCTCGAACATTGCGGTCGCGATGATCGAGGTTGCGGCGGACAAGTTCGACACCCACGAGTATCTTGCCAACGTCAAGCACGGCGGCAGCGTAAAATTTGAGCAGCGCTACGAGAAATACCGTGGCCGCTACACCTTCCCGCCGGAGGCATATTCCGAGCCTGCGGAGAATCAGGCCGAAGGCTGAAAGCCTTCCCCCGAGGGGGAAGCCTTTTTGTAGGGGCGGGGCATGCCCCGCCCGCAACAGAAAAGCAGCCGCCCGTTATCGGACGGCCACGCAAAGCCGCGGGCCGGGCATGCCCGGCCCCTACGTTTATAGTAAGGGGTATTTACTATGATCTACATCGTCGAGGACGATTCCAGCATCCGTGAGCTGGAGCAATACGCGCTGCAGTCCAACGGCTATGACGCACGCGGCTGCGAGGACGCGGCCAGCTTTTGGGCTGCACTGCGCGATACCCGGCCCGAGCTGGTCATTCTGGACGTCATGCTGCCTGACGAGGACGGCTACCAGATTTTGACCAAGCTCCGCGCCAACACCGCCACGGCGTCCATCCCGGTCATTATGGTCACGGCCAAGACCAGCGAGATCGACGTCGTCAAGGGGCTGGACCACGGCGCGGACGACTACCTGTGCAAGCCCTTCGGCATCATGGAGTTCATCTCCCGCGTCAAGGCTGTGCTGCGCCGCGCGGGGGCAGCCGCCCCCGCGCCCGCTGCGTCGACGCTGCATTTTGGCGAAATCGTACTGGACGACGTGGCCCGCACGGTCCGCGTCGGCGGTGCGCCGGTAGAGCTGACCTTTAAAGAATATGCGCTGCTGCATCTGTTTTTGGAGCATCCGGAGGAAGTCCTGGCCCGTGAGCGCATCATGAAGGATGTCTGGGACACCGATGATCTGCTGGAATCCCGCACCATCGATATGCACGTGCGCACGCTGCGCCAAAAGCTGGGCGCGGCGGGCGAGGCCATCCGCACCGTGCGCAAGGTGGGCTACAAGCTGAGCACGGAGGGCAGTGATGACTGACGAGCAGCGCCGCGAAAAACAGCCCCTGAGCATGACCCGCCGCTATCGGCGAGGCCTGATCCTGACCGGCGTGCTCTGCGTACTGGCCATGCTGGCGGCGGCCACCGTTCTGTTCCAGCGCAGCTACACCGACCGCGTGGACGACTACCTGGCCCAGCTGGGCGGCAGCTACGCCGCCGCCTACAAGGCCCAGCCCACCCACGACGCAAAAACGCTGGTCAGCCTGCTGCCGAAACCGGGCGTTAGTGCGCCGCGCTTTACGCTTATCGACGGCGACGGCACCGTGCTGTTTGACAGCAAGACCTCGGCCCTTGTCTACGATGCCGCAAACACCGTGTACGCCGTCATGGACTCCCACCTGCCCAGCCACGCCGACCGGCCGGAGTTCCAGCAGGCCATGGCCGACGGCACCGCCAGCATCACCCGTGAGAGCGAGACTGTGCGCCGGGAGACCCACTACTACGCCGTGCGCATCGACACGCCCGACGGTGCGCAGGTGCTGCGCGTTGGCGAGGATATTGCCAACATCTGGGGCCTGAGCACCGACACCCTGCCGCTGCTCTGCGCGGCCATGGTTCTGATTTTGGCCGCTGCAACGCTGTTCAGCTGGTGGCTGACCCGCCGCATGGTGCAGCCTATCAACCACCTGGCCGAGCACCTGGACACCATCGAGGCCGATGTGCCCTACCAGGAGCTTATCCCCCTGGCACGGACCATCCAGACCGACCGCAAGCTGCGGGAGGACAACGAGACGATGCGCCGGGAGTTTACCGCCAATGTCAGCCATGAGCTGAAAACCCCGCTGACGAGCATTTCCGGCTATGCCGAGCTGATTGAAACCGGCATGGCAAAGCCCGCCGACGTGCCGACGTTCGCCGCGCGCATCCACAAGGAAGCACAGCGGATGATCGCGCTGGTCAGCGATATTTTGCAGCTGAGCGAGCTGGACAGCACCCAGGCCAGCCACAGCCGTGAGACCGTGACCGAGTTTGCCCCGGTGGATCTGGCCGCGCTGGTCAAGGAGACGGCCCAGAACATGACGGTGAACGCCCGCCGGGCCTATGTAACGCTGCAATACGACGTCAGGCCCGCCACCGTGCGCGGCAGCCGCGACCAGTTGAGCGAGCTTGCGCAGAATTTGTGCGACAATGCCATCCGCTACAACCGCCCGGGCGGCCATGTGGAGCTGCGCTGCGGCGTTGGCAATGACGGCTGCCCCTATTTTGAGGTCGAAGACAACGGCATCGGCATCCCCCAGGACAGCCAGACCCGCGTGTTTGAGCGGTTCTACCGCGTGGACAAGAGCCGTTCCAAAGCCACCGGCGGCACGGGCTTGGGGTTGGCGATCGTCAAGCACATTGCCCTGCTGCATGATGCGAAGATAGACCTGCAAAGCCAGGTCGGGACCGGCACGACGATACGGGTGACGTTCCCGAAGGGGTAAGGTTGCCATAAAGGCTGGATCGCAAAAGCCCCTATCCCCTTAACACCCCCACCACCGGGACGGCCCCCAGCCGTTCCGGTTTTTTCTTTCTCATTCCCCAAAATTTCCCTACCCATCTTGCATTTTGCCCGTGTGCGTATTAAAATGACTTTATATAGTATTTTATTACAGGAAAGGACGCGACCCCATGAAACACAACAGCAAGTTCCTAAGTCTGCTGCTGGCGCTGGTGCTCTGCTTCACCGCGCTGCCCATCTCGGCTTTCGCCGTCACCCCCCCCCCAATGAATTTTTGAGCGGGGGCAGCGGCACGCAGGACGACCCCTGGCTTATCAGTACCGCCGCCGATTTAAAGGCGCTGGCGGATTTTGTCAACAGCGGCAATGCGAAAAACTATGATGCAGACTGTAACACGAACCCGCCCGGCAACTTCCACGGCTACTACTTCAAACAGACTGCGGATATTGATTTGCAGGGCATAGAGAATTGGGAGCCTATTGGGTACAGCGGCGGTGATAATCTCTATTTTGCTGGCAACTATGACGGTGGTAATTACAAGATTTGCAATGCCGTCTCCACCGGCAAACAAGATTCTGAAGGGTATTCCACCGCTGGTATTTTCGGCTGGGTCGCCTTTGGTTCTGTCAGCAATCTGCACGTAGAGAATGCAACATTTTCTGCTTCCGGCAACCAGACATACGCTTTTGTCGGCGGTCTTGCCGCAGTTGCAAACTTTGCTACAATCACGAACTGCTCTGTTACAGACTCTACCTTAATTTCCTCTACTACCAGTTACAACACCTCTGCTGGTGGCTTTGTTGGTGATTCTGGAAATTCTGTATTTTCCCAGTGTGCTGCCACTGGCAACCAAGTCAACTCCACTTCGTACAGCGGTGGTTTTTTAGGTGAGTTGGACGATGATGACAGCGACGGTGCTTCTCCATCCTCTTTTACCGATTGCTATGTTGCTTCTTCTTCCGTCACTTCTGGTTCGACCGATTCTTGTGACGTTGGCATAGCAGGTGGCTTCTGCGGCTCTGTCACAAATGAAAATCTCATCCTGGAAAATTGTTTTGTTTTTAATACGAATATCGCGATTTCTGATGAAAACCGTGCCACTTTAAATAGTGTTGGCATTTTTGCTGGCCGCCTAAATACAAACGGCAGTTCGTACACCGCGAAAGTCACTATCACCAACTGTTACTATGGTAAAAACCGTCTCGTCCTCGGTAGCAGCGGGGATTCCGTTGACGTTGACCACAACTTAGAAAAGACCGCGGAAGAATTCGCCGACGGCACGGTTACAGGTCTGTTAGGCTCTTCTTTCGCGAATGGCGGCGGTTTCCCCATTCTGGGTTCCAGCCCCGCCAATTATACCGCAGTCGACGCCGCTCTTGCCGAGGCCAACGAGCTTGACCGCACGCTGTACACCGACCTTTCTGCCGTGGATACCGCCGTTGCCAATGTCGTGCGCGGGTATGGCATTGCCCGCCAGAGCGAGGTTGATGCCATGGCACAGGCCATCCGGGATGCGTTGGAGCATCTGACGCGGAAAGGCGCGGACTACGCCGATGTGGATGCCGCCATCACCAAGGCCAACGCCCTGAACAAGGACGATTACACCAACTTTGCGGCGGTGCAGGCGGCCATTGATGCTGTTGACCGCACGAAGGATATTACCAAGCAAAGCGAAGTGGACGCCATGGCCGCCGCCATCCAGAGTGCCCTTGCCGCGTTGGAGAAGAAGCCCGCGCCGACGGCAGCCCCCACAGCGGTGCCTACCGCGGCCCCCACCCAGGCCCCGCAGGAGAGCACCGCCCCGGCTGCGACCCAGGCCCCCACGCCTGCACCGACTACGGCTCCCACCGCTGCGCCCACAGCCACCCCTGCCCCGCAGGCGGTAAGCGCGATTCCCGCTACCGGGGATGGCGCGAATATTGCCCTGCTGTGGGTGATGCTGGTGGTGAGCGGCGGCGCGGCCCTGTGGATTGGGCGCAAGAAAGGGTGACGTTCCCGAAAAATCCATAGAGTTGTAGGGGCCGGACATGTCCGGCCCGCAACAGAAAGGTAAAATCGCGCCTGCGGGAAAGCCGCGGGCCGGGCATGCCCGGCCCCTACCGCGCAACCGCTACAAAAAATCCGCTGCTCCCCCGGCATGGGGAAGCAGCGGATTTTCTATTGTGTATTTTACGCCAGCACGAAGCTCTGCAGCGCCCAGATGCCCAGAACCAGGATGCCCAGGGCGATGCGGTACCAGCCGAAGATCGTGAAGGTGTGCTTCTTGACGTAATCCATCAGGAAGCGGATTGCCATGATGGACACGACAAACGCCACGATGCAGCCCACCAGCAGGGCACCGACCTCGGCAACGGTGAACACGCCGCCGCCCACCAGGAACTTGACGAGCTTGAGGCCCGACGCACCCGCCATGACCGGGATTGCCAGGAAGAAGGTGAACTGCGACGCGCAGGCGCGGCTCATGCCGCAGAGCAGGCCGCCAATGATGGTCGCGCCGCTGCGGGACGTGCCGGGGATAAGCGCCAGCACCTGCCATGCGCCGACGATGATCGCCTGCTTGTAGGTGATGCGGCTCAATTTGGTGGTGGTGGGCACGCGGGGGCGGCGCTCGATGAGGATAAACGCGATGCCGTAAACGATGAGCATGACCGCCACGACGACGCTGTTGTAAAAATGCGCGTCCATCCAGTCGTCCAGCAGCAGGCCCAGCACGGCAGCGGGCAGGCAGGCAACAATGATTTTCAGCCACAGGCGCAGCACAGGCCAGCGGATGTGCTTTGCCAGGCCGGAATCACGGCCGTTGTCGCCGCAGAACGGCCACAGCTTTTTAAAATACAGCACCACGACCGCCATGATCGCGCCCAGCTGGATGACGACGCGGAACATCTCCATAAATTCCGCGCTCAGGCTGAACTTGAGCACCTGCTCGGCCAAAATCATGTGACCGGTGCTGGAGATGGGCAGCCATTCGGTAATGCCCTCGATCACGCCGTAGACGACCGAGCGCAGCAGGTCCAAAAACAATTCCATAAGTGGGAAGCCTCCTTATTTGCTACCTACTATCATACCATAAAACAAGAAAATGGGAACATTTTTTTGAGATTTTACATCTTTTTTACTGTAAATGGGCGCGGTGGGTTGCTGTTTTCGTCAAATGCAACTATAATAAGAGTGATTTCTTGTGCAAAGAGGTTTTGGAAAATGTATAAAACCGTACTGTTTGATTTGGACGGCACACTTTTGAATACCATCGACGACCTGGCCGATTCGTCCAACCGGGTCTGCGCGGCCCACGGCTGGCCCCAGCACACGGCGGCCGAATACTGCTACTTTGTGGGCAACGGCATCCCCAAGCTGGTGGAGCGGTTCAGCCCCGCCGACTGCCGCAGCCCGGCCCAGCTGGCCGCCACGCTGGCCGAGTTTGACAAAGTATACGGCGCGCATATGCACGACAAGACCGCGCCCTACCCCGGCATACCGACACTGCTGGCCCGGCTGAAAGCCGCCGGGGTGCGGATGGCCGTGTTCTCCAACAAAGCGGACGAGTTTGCCCGCGCGGTGGTGGCCCGGTATTTTGACGCCAGCCTGTTTGAAATCGTGCGCGGTGCCCTGCCCGACGTACCGACAAAGCCCGCCCCCGAGGGCACGCGGGCGCTGATGGCGGCGCTTGGCGTAAGGCCTGACGGCGGCGTGCTGTATGTGGGTGACAGCAATGTGGACGTGGAGACCGCCCACAATGCAGGCCTGCCCTGCTGCGGCGTGCTGTGGGGGTTCCGGACCCGCGAGGAGCTGACCGAAGCCGGGGCAGAGTACCTTGCAGAGGACGCCGCCGCCCTGGAAAAGGTGATTTTGGGGTGAGGGTGCCCGGGAGGGATGAATCCCGCCCCTACGGATTGAACCGTAAAAGAGATATGGCGGTAAGTTGCGGGCCGGGCATGCCCGGCCCCTACAGGGTGGCCGGAAGGTTTACGGCAAGGATTGTAGGGGGCGGCGTCCTCGACGCCCCGCAGGGGAGCAGCCTTTCCCATGTCACATGTAGGGCGGCCAGTCCTCTGGCCGCCGTGGCCGTTTGCGGCGGCGGGAAAGTGCCCAGTAGTGACTGCCGTTCCCCCCTCCCGCATCTCGACAAACATTTTGCAAAGGAGCTGTTATTATGATTGCACAGCACTATAAAGATATGCTGGGGGCCAAGTCGGTTATCCGCCAAATTTCTGAGTGGAGCACCGCGCGGGGCAAGGAAATCGGCTACGAGAATGTCTTTGACTATTCGCTGGGGAATCCGTCCGTTCCCTGCCCGCCGCAGTTCACCGAGACTTGCGAAGACCTGCTGAAAAACACCGACCCGGTCCAGCTGCATGGCTACACGCCGACGCTGACGCTGCCCTCGACCCGGAAGGCCGTGGCCGAGAGCCTGAACCGCCGCTTTGGCATGGACTACACCGCCGACCATATCTTTATGACCACCGGCGCGGCGGGTGCGCTGGCCCACGCCATGCGCTGCGTGGCTGTGCCCGGGCAGAACATCGTGACCTTTGCCCCCTTCTTTCCCGAGTACAAGCCCTATGTCGAGGGCGCGGGCCTGACACTGCGGGTCACACCGCCCCGGTGCGCGGATTTCCAGATCGATTTTGATGCCTTTGCCGGGCTGGTGGACGAAAACACCGCCGCCGTGCTCATCAACAGCCCCAACAACCCCAGCGGTGCCACGTACAGCGAGGCGACCCTGCGGCAGCTGGCGGACTTTTTGACTGAGGCGTCCGCCAAGTACGGCCACCACATCTTCCTGCTGTCCGACGAGCCGTACCGCGAGATCGCGTTCGGCGGCGCCGCCACGCCCTATCCTGCCAAATTCTACGATGATACGCTGACCTGCTACTCCTTCTCCAAGAGCTTGAGCATCCCGGGCGAGCGCATGGGCTATGTGGCCGCCAACCCCCGGTGCGAGGGGGCCAAGTACATCGTGCCGATGTGCGGCCAAATTTCCCGCGGGACCGGCCACAACTGCCCTTCGTCCCTCATCCAGATGGCCGTGGAGCGCTGCTTGGACGTGACCAGCGACCTGTCCGTGTATGAGACAAACATGAACCTGATCTACGACGAGCTGAAAGCCCTGGGCTTCACGGTCGTAAAGCCCGATGGTACGTTCTATATCTTCCCGAAAGCGCTGGAGGACGACGCGAAGGCGTTCTGCCAGAAGGCGCTGCAATATGACCTGGCACTGGTCCCCGGCGACAGCTTCGGCTGCCCGGGCTACTTCCGCATGGCGTACTGCATCGAAACCGAAAAGGTTCGCCGCAGCTTTGCCGCGCTGGAAAAATTCGTCGCCGAGGAGTACGGCGTCACCAAACACTAAGGAGCATTTATGTCGATTTTACGCCGTATTCTTCCGTTTTTGCTGGTTGTCACCCTGCTGTGCAGCTGTGTAGAAATGCCCAACGCCGCACCGGACCCCACTCCTGTGCCCACGGCACAGCCCACCGCCACGCCGGAAAGCACCCCCGCCCCCACGCCGGAGCCGACGATGGTGCCCGCCATGGCCTCCGCCACGAACAACGCCACCAAGGACGCCCCCGACGTGAAGGACCCCGCAACCTGGGATGACAACGCCGCCAAGACGCTGGCGAGCCTGGTGGAGCAGTTCGGCCGCTGGGGCCTGACGCTGAACGCCAAGGCCGATTACCCCTATCTGCTGGCGGTCAACCGTGAGGCGGGCGTCGTCACGGTCTACACCGTAGATGCCGCCACCGGCCAGTACGCCGCGCCCTACATGGCCATGGTGTGCAGCGCGGGCAACGACACCCCCACCGGGTACTACGCCACGCCGGTCAGTTACAGCTGGCGGCTGCTGATGGGCCCGAGCTACGGCCAGTACGCCACCCGCATTTACGACGGCTACCTGTTCCACAGCGTGCCGTATTACAGCCAGCACAAGGACGATGTGGAGTACGACGAGTTCAACAAACTGGGCACCGTCGCCAGCCTGGGCTGCATCCGGCTGGCCGTGGTGGACGTGAAGTGGATCTATGACAACTGCCCGCTGGGCACGCCGGTCGTGATTTATAACGACAAGGACCCCGGCCCGATGGGCAAGCCCGGCACGATCTACACCGACCCCGACGACGAGGACAAGCGCGGCTGGGACCCCACCGATCCCGACCCGGCCAACCCCTGGGACGATAGCTTCGAGAGCGGCACGGCCATCCGCAGCCAAGCCGCCTGGGACCAGTGGGAGAACGAGCACGAGAATTGGATGTCCAGTTTGACGCCCACCGATTTGCAAGGCTGGAGCACGGATTCCAAGATTGAGGGAACGAGAGGGTAAAAAAGAGAAGCCGCACCGTAGGGGCCGGATATGTCCGGCCCTCAACATAAAATCAGACGGTCGTCTGCGGGAAGGCTGCGGGCCGGGCATACCCGGCCCCTACAAGCCGACCAACAAAAAAGCACCTGCTTTCTCACGAAGGCAGGTGCTTTTTTGTGGTACTTTTAGCTGAACATCACCACATCCTGGGCGGGCTTTTCGCCCGGCTCCACAGTGACTGCGGTCAGGACCGGGCCGGTAGAATCCGGGGTCTGGCCTTTGTAGATGGGATGATACTTGACGTTGACCTTGGCGGTAATGTTGATCCAACTGCGCTGTTCGAGCTTTTTGTAGTCGTCGTACTTGCAGGGCATACCCACAAACTGGATATCCTGCACGCAGCAGGTCATGGCGAAGCGGCCGGGCACGAACGCGCCCTTGCCGGCCTGCGGGGTCTGGCAGACCTGGGCCAGATATTTTACCGTCTTGCCGTCGTATTTCTTCGGGTCATCCATGCAGTCCATGTACCAGACGCCGAAGAACTCCTCGGGGATTTCGATGACCGGGGCGTCAATATCAAAGGGCAGCGGGTCGGGGATGTCGTCGTAGGCAACGCTGCCGTCCTTGAACTCGTAGGCGATATCGCAGCGGCGGCTGGCCTGGCGTACCAGTTTGTGGATAAGCTGGCGGCTCTCGTCGTCGTTGACGGCCTCGGCACGGTTGACGACCAACAGTTCACTGCCGCGAATCTTATCCAACAGCAGGCTGCGCATGGCGCTGTCGCCCGCGTAGGTCTTGATGGTCGTGCCGTCGGCAGTCGCAAGGCACTGGTAGACGAGCCAGTTGTCCGGCATGGCGTCGTACAATTCCTGCACGAGCCACATACCATTGTACTCGATGATGACGCGGCCGCAGCCGGATTTCTTTTCCAGGGCGGTCAGGTTCTCCTGGGTCAGCTCGCTCTTGTCCTCGATCTGGGCAACGTGTACGCCGCCGAAAGCGAACTTGGAGGGGTCGTACTCGACCTCACCTTCCTCGCAGACCAGCAGCAGGGTCTTGTCGCCGGAGTCGAAGTTGGGGTCCTCCATCGTTTCCTGGATGAATTTCGTCTTGCCGCTTTCCAGCTGGCCGACAAAGAGGTAGACAGGGATTTGTTTAGGCATAGGGGTGTCCTTTCGGGAGAAATATTCGTAGGGGAGGGATTTATCCCTCCCGAGCCGTGCGCCACAACTGCGGCGTTCCATCGCAGCCGAGTTGTAGGGGCCGCATATATGCGGCCCGCGCGTGTACGGCAGGCGGTCGTTTGCGGCAAAGCTGCGGGCGGCATATATGCCGCCCCTACCCGGTGGTATAAGGCAAAGGGGCATTATCCGCCGGGCCTGCGGGAGGGATGAATCCCTCCCCCTGCAACATCAAACGTGGAACAACTCCGCGATCTCGTGCTCTTTCAGCTCGGAGCCGATGACGCAGAGCTTGCCGGTGACGTCGGGGCCGCAGGTGCGGATCTCATGCTCGCCGGGGACCATGTCGAACTCGTACCAGGTGTCGCCGCCGTCCACGATGCCCTTGGCGCGCAGGATCATGCCGTAAGCGCCCTCGTCCAGGGCGTGCAGGGCCTTGTCCAGGTCCTCACGGCTGTACTTGTGGGCCGTCTCCTTGCCCCAGCTCGTGAACACCTCGTCTGCGTCGTGGTCATGGTGGTGGTGATGATGCCCGCAGGAGCAGACACCGTGCTCGTCGTAGTGGTGCTCATGATGATGCTCGTGCTCATGCTCGTCCTCGTCGTCATCATCGTCATGATGGTGATGGTGGCAGCACTCGTGCTCGTCGTGGTCATCCTCATCATGGTCGTGGTGGCAGCACTCGTGGTCATGCTCATCCTCGTCGTCATCATCGTCATGATGGTGATGATGGCAGCACTCGTGGTCATCCTCATCATGGTGATGGTGGTGGTGATGATGCTCGTGTTCGTCCTCGTCTGCGTGGGCCACGTTGGCAGCGCGAGCCTCGGTCAGCAGCTCGGCGACCAGGTCGCGCTTGCCGTCCATGACGGAGACGATCTGTGCGCCGGTCAAGGCGGTCCAGTCGGTGGTCACGATGGTGGCGGTGGGGTTCTTCTCGGCCAGCAGGGCGACGGCGGCAGCGATCTTCTCCTCGCTGGCGTTGCCGGTGCGGCTCAGGATGATGCAGGACGCATGGCTGACCTGGTCGTCGTAGAACTCGCCAAAGTTTTTCATATACATTTTGACCTTGTTCACGTCGGCGACGGTGACAAAGCTGTTCAGGATGACCGGCAGGCTCTCGGCCACACCCTCCACAGCGCGGGTAACGTCGGACAATTTACCAACACCCGACGGCTCGATGAGGATGCGGTCGGGGTGGTAGGTCTCGACGACCTTTTTCAGCGCCTCGCGGAAGTCGCCGACCAGGCTGCAGCAGATGCAGCCGGAGTTCAGCTCGTTGACCTGGATGCCGGCCTCACGCATGAAGCCGCCGTCAATACCGATCTCGCCGAACTCGTTCTCGATCAGGACGATTTTCTCGCCTGCGAACGCCTCTTTGATGAGCTTTTTGATAAGGGTAGTCTTGCCGGCGCCGAGGAAGCCGGAGAAAATGTCGATTTTGGTTTTGTTTTCTGCCATAGTTGGGTACCTCTATTCAGATGTTTATGATTTTGGCAATCTAAAAGACTAACTGCTAATACTATTATAACAAACGCGTCAAGGGGTTTTGTGCCTTTTTGCGCCGTAATTTTTGAATTTTTTGCAAAATTTATTGGATTACTGCCTCTCCGTAGGGGCCGGGCACACCCGGCCCCTACAGCTCTATAAAAATTTCTATTTATTATTTCCCCAAAAAGTGGTATGATATACCTAACCCACATTTATATACAAAAAGGAGCGATCCATTTTGACTACCAATGAAAAAATCGCCGCGCTGCGTGCTGCTGCCACGGCCGCGGGCGCAAACGGCGTGCTCATCATGACCAGCGATCCCCATTGCAGCGAGTATCTGCCCGGCTACTACAACGCACTGCCGTGGTTTTCCGGCTTTATCGGCGAGAACTCGACCCTTGTTGTGACCCTGAGCGGCAGTGCCCTGTGGTGTGATGGCCGCTTCTACGTCCAGGCCGACAAGCAGCTGGCAGGCAGCGAGATTGAATGTATGCACGCCGGTTCCGCCGGGGTGCCCACCGTGGCGGAATACCTCGAGAACCACTTTGGCGCGGGTGACACCCTGCTGCTGGACGGCAGCTGCGTACCCGCCACGATTGCCAAAGAGTACATCGACGCCTTGGCCAAGAAGGGCGCATCCCTCAGGAGCCAGGACGTGGCAAGCCCGATCTGGGACGCCACCGGCGAGCGCCCGGCCCTGCCCGACACCCCCTGCGAGCTGCTGACCCCCGCCCAGACCGGGGCCACCGCCGCGGACCGCATCGCCATGGTCCGCGCCGAGCTGCAAAAGGCTGGGGCCACCGCCCTGGCCGTCACCGGCCTGGACTGTGTGGGCTGGCTGCTGAACCTGCGCGCCCGCGACCTGCCCTGCACCCCGCTGGCCGTCGCCTACGCGCTGGTCACGATGGACGCCTGCACGCTGTTTATTGCGCCGGGCCGTCTGTCTGACGCCGACGCTGCCACGCTGGCCGAGAGCGGCGTAGCGCTGCGCGGCTACAATGAACTCATCGACGCCGTCCACGCCCTGCCCGCCGAGGAAGTGTTCCTGGTGGACGAGAAGGCCACCAACTACGCCCTGTACGAGGCCTTGACCGCCCACAAGACCGTGGCCGGTGCCGACCCGATCTTTGCCCTGAAGGGCATCAAGAGCGAGGTCGAGCTGAAGAACATCCGCGAGTGCCACATCCGCGACGGCATTGCGGTCGTGCGGTTCCAGATGGACCTGGAAAAAGCCCTGGCCGAGGGCAAGACCCTGACCGAGATCGACATTGACACGATGCTGCAAAAGCGCCGCGCCGAGATGCCCGGCTACTTTGAGGACAGCTTCTCCACCATTGCAGCCTACGGTGCCAACGCCGCCATGATGCACTACCACGCCGAGGGCGACGTGAACAGCGTCATCGAGCCGCGCGGTTTCCTGCTCGTCGATAACGGCGGCCAGTATGACTGCGGCACCACCGACATCACCCGCACCTACCCCGTCGGCCCGCTGACCGACAACGAGCGCCGCTACTACACCTGGGTGCTGCAGAGCCACATCGACATGGCCCGCGCGGTATTCCTGGACTACTGCACCGGCTTTGCGCTGGACACCTTTGCCCGCGGCCCGGTCTGGGCGCACAAGGTCAACTACCGCTGCGGCACCGGCCACGGCGTCGGATTTATCTCCGGCGTACACGAAGGCCCCCAGAGCCTGCGCCCGAACAACCCCATCATCTTCAAGCCCGGCATGACCATCACCGACGAGCCGGGCATCTACGAGACCGACGAGGTCGGCATCCGCATTGAGAACGAGCTGGAGTGCGTGGACCTGGGCGACAACCAGTACGGCCACTGGCTGGGCTTTGCGCCGTTGACACTGGTGCCCATCGCCACCGAGCCTGTGCTTGTGGACGAGCTGAGCCGCGACCAGATCAACTGGCTGAACGACTACCACGCCCACGTCTACGAGATGCTGAGCCCCCGCCTGCACGAGGACGAGAAGGTCTGGCTGAAGGAGAAGTGCGCACCGATCGGCCGTTGATTTTCGGGTTGCGCTTGACAAACTGCCCGCTTACGTGTATTATAGTAATAATTCTAAAATGTATAAAGGGGTGACTGTTTTATGAAGCACATCCAGACTCTCGAGACCCGCGACATGGCTAAGAGCCTGCTGAACGGTGGCTGCGGCGAGTGCCAGACCTCCTGCCAGAGCGCCTGCAAGACCAGCTGCGGCATTGCCAACCAGCCTTGCGAGAAGACCGACAAGTAATTTTTGCTGGCTTTGATGCCGGGGTGCCGCATGGCAGCCCGGCATTTTCTATGATATAATGCGGCGGGGCGTCGGGGACGCCGCCCCTACAACTACAAAAACGGAGAACACCATGATCCATCAATACAAACTCAGCGGCTACAATATCGTGCTGGATGTGTACAGCGGCAGCGTACACGCGGTGGACGATGTAGCCTATGACGCCATCGCCCTGATCGACCAGGGCAGCAGCCGGGAGCAGGCCGCCGCCGCCCTTGCCAAAAAATACGCAGGCCGCGCCGACGTGACCGAGAGTGACATCAACGATGTGCTGGACGATATCGACGAGCTGACCGCCGCAGGCCAGCTGTTTGCGCCCGACGCCTACGCCGACCACGCCTTTGACTTCAAAAACCGCTCCAACGTCGTCAAGGCGCTCTGCCTGCACGTTGCGCACACCTGCAACCTGAATTGCAGCTACTGCTTTGCCGCGCAGGGCAAGTTCCACGGCGAGGCCGGCCTGATGAGCTTTGAGACCGGCAAGCGCGCGCTGGACTTCCTCGTCGAGCATTCCGGCACCCGCCGCAACCTGGAGGTTGACTTCTTCGGCGGCGAACCGCTGATGAACTTCGAGGTCTGCAAACAGCTGGTCGCCTACGCCCGCAGCATCGAAAAGGAGCACAACAAGAACTTCCGCTTCACGATGACCACCAACGGCATAGGCATCACCGATGAAGTCATCGACTGGTGCAATAAAGAATGTCACAACGTTGTTTTGTCGCTGGACGGCCGCAAGGAAGTCAACGACCGTTTCCGCGTAGACCTGGCGGGCAACGGCAGCTATGACCGCATCGTGCCCAAGTTCCAGAAGCTGGTCAAGGCACGCGGCGGCCAGGGCTACTATATGCGCGGCACCTTTACGCATCACAACGTAGATTTCACGAAAGACCTGTTCCACATGGCTGACGATCTCGGCTTTACGGAGCTGTCCATGGAGCCGGTCGTGGCCCCGCCGGATTCCCCCGAGGCCCTGACCGAAGAGGATCTGCCCAAGCTGTTTGACCAGTACGAGCTGCTGGCCAACGATATGCTGCGCCGCCAGAAAGCGGGCAAACCCATCACGTTCTACCATTATATTCTGGACCTGAAGCACGGGCCCTGCATTTACAAGCGCATTTCGGGCTGCGGTTCCGGCACCGAGTACATGGCCGTGACCCCCTGGGGCGACCTGTACCCCTGCCACCAGTTCGTCGGCGACCCGAACTACAAGCTAGGCAACGTCTGGGACGGCGTGACCAACACTGCCCTGCGCGACGAGTTCAAGCTGTGCAACGTCTACGCCCGCCCCGACTGCAAGGACTGCTGGGCACGCCTGTACTGCGCGGGCGGCTGTGCGGCCAACGCCCTGCACGCCACCGGCGACATCCACGGCACCTACGAGTACGGTTGCAAGGTGTTCCGCAAGCGGATGGAGTGCGCACTGATGATGCAGGTCGCCCAGCGCCTGGACCCCGAGCTGGCGAAGAACGCCGTCAAGTTCGAGAGCGACTGCGACGGATGCGGCCAGGGCAACGACGGGGCGTGTGAGAAATAACGTAAAAATTCAATAGTACAGCGTAGGGGCGGGGCTCTGCTCCACCCGGGGAACCGTCCACAGCCGCGAACGGACACGGGCGGAGTAGAACCCCGCCCCTACTGACATTATGAGGAAAATACCATGCCCTACGATTTTACCACCATTTACGACCGCCACGGCAAAGATGCACTCGCTGTGGAGGGCCTGGGCAAGCCCGGCTTTGCGCCGCCCGCACCCAAAAACGGCTTTTCTGCTATCCCCATGTGGGTGGCCGACATGAACTTTGCCACCGTACCCACCATCCCCGCCGCTATCATTACGCGCGCGTCCCACCCGTTGTACGGCTATTTCCTGACGCCGGACGCCTACTATGACGCCATCATCGGCTGGCAGCGCGACCGCAACGGCGTCGAGGGGCTGACCAGGGACGCCATCGGTTACGAAAACGGTGTGCTGGGCGGCGTGGCGTCGGCGCTGGGGTGCCTAGCCGCCCCCGGCGACGCGGTGCTGCTGCACAGCCCCACCTACATCGGCTTCACTCACACGCTGGAGGATAACGGCTACCGCATCGTACACAGCCCGCTGGTGCAGGACGAGAACGGCGTCTGGCGGATGGACTACGCCGACATGGACCGCAAATGCAAAGAAAACCACATCCATGCGGCGATTTTCTGCTCGCCCCACAACCCCTGCGGCCGCGTGTGGGAGCGGTGGGAAATTGAAAAGGCCATGGACGTCTACCGCGAAAACGGCGTGACCGTCATCTCCGACGAGATCTGGTCCGATATCATCCTGGGCGGCCACAAGCACATCCCCACCCAGTCCGTCAGTGAGGATGCCCGCCAGCGCACGATCGCGCTGTACGCCCCCAGCAAAACCTTCAACCTGGCCGGGCTGATTGGAAGCTACCACATCATATACAACAAAACGCTGCGGGACCGTGTGGCCGCCCGCAGCGAAAAAACACATTATAACGAGATGAATGTCCTGTCCATGCACGCACTGCTGGGAGCCTACACCCCCGAGGGCCGCGCCTGGGTGGACGAGCTGTGCGCCGTGCTGACCGAGAACGTAGACTACGCCTGCCGGTACATTGCCGAGCATTTCCCGGGTGTGCGCGTGGCCAAGCCCGAAGGGACATACCTGCTGTTTTTGGACTGCACCGACTGGTGCGCCGCCCACGGCAAGACCATCGACGAGGTGGAACAGGCCGGCTGGGACGTCGGCGTGGCCTGGCAGGACGGCCGTATGTTCCACGGCCCCTGCGCTATCCGTATGAATCTGGCCCTGCCGAAATCGCTGGTGGTTGAGGCGTTTGAACGGTTGGATAAGTACGTGCTTAACGCATAACACGCAGCTCCATTTTCCCGCTGCCGCCGATATGCTTCAGCCGCGTCCCTGCCGCCTCCAATTCACGGCAGGCCGCCAAAAATTCCGGCGTCACTTTCTCACCGGGGGCCAGCAAGGGCACACCGGGCGGGTAGGCCCAGATATACTCCGCTGCTGTCTCGCCTGCGGCATCGGCCAGCGGCACGGTATGGGCCGGGCGCAGCAGCGCTTCGGCGATCGTGCACCGCGCTGCGCCCGGGGGCGGCAAAATGTGTGCCGCCGGGGCAGGCGGCACGGCCTGTTCATCCCAGGCGTGCAGCACAGCGGCCAGCCGATCCAGGGCGTTTTCCTCGTCGCAGGGGCTGGTCATGGCCAGTACATTGGGGCCGCAGACCATCTCCGGCTCAAAGCCGTCAGCCCGCAGGTATGCCGCGCCCTCTGTGCCGATCTGCAATAAAATTTTACCGCTGTCATGTGCAAAAAAGCATGGATGTGCGTCCAACGCGTCCCTGCCGAAGCACATGACTTTTGTTTTTTGCAGGTCTTTTACCGCGGCGTCAAAGCGGTTCAGCCGGGCACGCCAAGCCGCAAAGGCCGCGCTGCCCTCCTCGGCCAGCCACCGCGTGCAGCCGTCTAAACTCGCCATCAGAGGGTAGCTGGGTGAGCTTGTCTCGAACACGTCCAGCTGGCGCTCCACCTCGGCGGGGTCGGCCAAATCGCCATTCAGCTGCAAAAACGCGGTCTGGGTCAGGCTGGGCAGCGTCTTGTGGGCGCTCTGCACGACCAGGTCAGCCCCCGCCGCCACCGCGCCGCCCTGCCAGCCGTACTGCGCGGCAAGGGGCAGATAGTGCGCACCGTGGGCCTCGTCCACCAGCAGCGTTACGCCGCGGGCGTGGCAGATTTCCGCGATGGATCGCACATCCGAGAGCACGCCCTCGTAGGTCGGGCTGGTCAGGATGACACATTTTGCGCTAGGCTCCGCGTCCAGCGCGGCGGCCACATCGGCGGGGCGCACGCTGCCGTAGACGCCGAACTGCGGGTCTGCCGGCGGCGTCAGGTAATGGGCCGCCAGATGGCCCAGCTCGATGGCGTGGTAGACGGCCTTGTGGCAGTTGCGGGCCGCGATGACCGTGCTGCCAAAGGGTGCCAGGGCGCGAATGCCCGCCAGCAGGCCGACGGTGGAGCCGCCCACCAGATACCAGCACCGCCGCGCGCCGTACAGCGCCGCCGTGCGGGCCATGGCGTCAGCCAGAATGCCGTCAGCGTCGTGCAGGTCGTCCGCGCCGTCGATCTCGGTCAGGTCCCAGGCATAGCAGTCCAACCCCGGCGCAGGCCGCACCCGCCGCTTATGCCCCGGCATATGCAGCGGATAGCGGGCAGCGGAGAGGGTTTCTAATTGTTGTTGCAGCGTCGATTTTACAGTCATAGGTTACCTTCCAACAGAAAAGCCTTCCCCCTGGTGGGGGAAGGTGCCCGAGGCCCCGCCCGAGGGCGGATGAGGGACGGATCTCCCGTGACCGCTCTTTTACGGCTGGCTGCGGCAGACTCTCCCCTCATCAGCCGCCTGCGGGCGGCAGCTTCTCCCCCAAGGGGAGAAGCCTTTGGGGTTACGAAATCTCAATCTCCGCCTTGCTGCCCGCCCGGGTCTTGGTCACATGGATCTGCCGGGTCAGGCGGTCTTGCAGGGCTTCGACGTGGGAGATGACGCCGATGAGTTTATCGCCCCCGGCCAAACCGGCCAACGTATCCACGGCCTTTTCCAGGCTGTCAGAGTCCAGCGAGCCGAAGCCCTCGTCGATGAACAGCGTCTCGATGACGACGCCGCCGGCGTTCTGCTGGATCGTGTCGCTGATACCCAATGCCAGGCTCAGCGCGGCCATAAAGCTCTCGCCGCCGGACAGGCTCCCCACCGGGCGGGTCTTGCCGGTGTAGGCGTCGAACACATCCAGATCCAGCGCGGTCTTGCCGCCCACGGCCTCGCTCTTGCGGCGCAGCAGACGGTACTGACCGTCGGTCATGCGGGTAAAACGCAGGTTCGCGGCCTCGACCACGCCGTCAAAATAGAACGCCTGGACGTACTGTTCAAAGGGCAGTTTGATTTTACCGGCCAGGTTTCCGTTGATGGTTTTGGACAGGTTATCCCACATGGCACGCTTTTCGCGGGCGACGGCGCTCTCCTTCATCGCCTTTTGCAGCGCGTCGATGGCGGCGCGGTTCGTGTGCAGGCGGTGTACGGCGGCGTCCCGGGCCTCCATGGCGGCGGCGCGGTCGCGGCGCAGCCGGGCCAGCGCGTCCTGCAGCTGGGTCAGCGCATCGGGGTTGTCCCGCTTGGGCATCGTCTCGCGCATCTGCTGCACCCGGGCGGTGGCGGCGGCGTGGCCCGCCTTGGCGTTGGCGGCGCGGCGGTTGGCCGCAAAGCTCTGTTTTTCCAGATCGGCCAGCTGGCGGTTCAAAATTTCCGCCTGCTTCGCCAGATTTTTGGCGCGGTCGGTCTTTTGCTTCAGCTTCAGGTGGTCGGCCTGCAGGCCACGCAGGCCATCGGCCAAGCTCTTTTGCTGGGCCGTCAGGGCGTCGCGCAGCTCGTCGGCGGTCAGTTCGGCGGCGGGCTTGCCGGTGTAGCGGTCTCCACGGCGAGCGAAAAATCCATCTACATCCCGCTGCAAAGCGGTCTGCAGTTCGTTGGCGTGGGCCGCGGCGTCACCGGCCGTGCGGCTGGCGGCGGCAGTGCTGCGGCGCTGGGCCGTCAGTTCTTTCTCGCGCTCCTCCAGCTGTTTTTCGGTGATATGATCCTTCGGCAGCGCCGCGATTTTGGGGTGCCGGGTCGAGCCGCAGACCGGACAGGGCTTGCCGTTTTTCAAGTCCTTGGCCAGCAGACCCGCGCGGTTGGCGTTTACTTGGCGCTGCATCGTGCTGTATTCTTCCTCGGCGGCGTCCAGCGCAGCCTGGGCGGCCACGTACTCCGCCTGGCGGGCAGCGGCGTCATGCTGGGCTTTCTCGGCGTCGGCCTCGTTTTGCAGCAGCCGCTTACAGTCGGCGGAAAGTCCTTCCGCCAGCTCAATGCGGTGGTCGGTCTTGAGCAGATCAGCCTCGGCCTGGCTCAAGGCCGCGCGGTCGGCCTCGTTTTTGGCGATGTTCTCTTTCAAACTTGCCGTGCGCTTCTCCAAGTCGGTCATGACCAGGTCGGTCTGATGCTCCACATCGGCGGCGCGTTGTTCTTCGGCCACCAGCCCCGCCAGCTGGCGGCGGCGGGCGGCGCGTTCCTCAGCGATTTTCAGCCCGGCGTCGCCCCGGGCGATCTTCTCGTCCAGGTCCTTCATGACGTTGGTCTGGCGTTTTTCGTTGGCGTCGTCGGCTTCCAGCAAAATTTTTCCCAGTTCAGCGGCGGCACCGGCGGTGAAGGGATCTCGCTCGGCCTGCATTTCCCGCAGATCCTCGGCGGTCTCCTCGTCGGCGCCATCGCCCAGCAGTGTGCCCATGTGCATCAAAAGTACATCGTCCAGCCGCTTGCATTTCTCGTCCGCCTTGCGGGCATGGTCCACGGCGGCCTGGCCCACACGCTGATGATCCGCCGTATCAAAAATGCGGCGCAGGATGGCCGCACGCTCGGCGGACGGCGCGTTGAGCAGCTTGGTAAAGTCGTTCTGCGCCAGCATCGACACCTGGGCAAACTGTTTGGCGTCGATGCCCAGCAGCTTGACGACGGCGTCGGTCACAGCGGATGCGCCGCTGACCGGCTCGTCCGGCTCGCGGATGAGCTCGGCCTTGGCGGGCACCTTGACCATGCCGCTGCCGCGCTTGGCCGCGCGCTGCTGGTCGGGCCAGCGACGCACCGTGTAAGTACGGCCCCGGTGGGTGAAGGTAAGCTCCACAGAGGTCTCTGCATCGGGCGCAGCGAAATCACTGCGCAGCATCGTTGTTTTTCTGTTCTCGCCCGATGTTTCGCCGTACAGGGCAAACGTAATGGCGTCGAACAGGGCGGTCTTGCCCGCGCCGGTGTCGCCGCCGATCAGAAACAGTCCGTTGCCGCCGAACGCCAAGAAATCCAGCTCGGTGCGGCCCGCGTAGGGGCCGAAGGCGGTCAAGATCAACTTCTGGGGTTTCATTCGATTTTTGACGCCTCCTCGCGCAGTTTTTTCACGGCCAGCACTTCCTCAGTCGTCAGCGGGCGACCGTTCATCTTTGTGAAAAAGTCCTGGAACAGCTCGGCAAAGGGCTTGCCGCGCACGGCCTGGGTCATATCGGCGGGCAGCGCGGCCGCGCCCTGGGGCTGGTAGTCCAGCCGCATTGCGTTGGGGTAGGCGGCGCGCAGCTGGGCCATGGCGTCCGGCAGCGGCGTCGGGTCGGTCAGGGTCGCCCAGATGTAATCCTCGGTGTCGGTGGGGTGCTCAACGAGCTTTGCCAGCGGGCCGGTCAGGTGGCGCATGGCGCGGCGCGGCGTCAGGGGCAGCGGCTCGATCTTTTCCACGCCGCGCTTGCCGATGCGCACGAGGGTGACGGATTTCTGGGCCCCGCACTCGTCCAGGTGGTAGCACAGCGGCGAGCCCGCGTACCGCACGGCATCGATGCCGACGCGCTGGGCGCGGTGGATGTGGCCGAGCGCCGCATAGCAGAAGCCCGCAAACCGCGCTGCATCGACGGAATCCACCGTGCCGACGGTCAGGGGCGCGGTCTCGCTGCCGGAGAGCTGCGGTGGGCACACGCCGGAGACGACCATCTGGTGCGCCACCAGCACCCGGCGCGGGGCAGCAGGCTCACAGACGGCCAGCGCTGCGCCGACGGCAGAGTCGTAGTCGGTGATATCGGCGTCGGGCAGGTAGTGGCGCACCGTGGCGGCCCGCACAAAGGGCAGCAGTGTAAATTCAATGGCACCGTGGCGGTCGTGCAGCACGACCTGGCGCGGTGCACCGGTGAAACGCCCGGCGATGTAGACGCCCTGTTCGGCCAGCAGGCCGCTGGCGAAGTCAAGGCGTTCGGCGCTGTCGTGGTTGCCGGAGACCGCCAGCACCGGAATTTTGCGGGTGGCGAGCTGGGTCAAGAACCAGTCCAGCAGCGTGCAGGCGGCGGCGGGCGGCACCGGCGTGTCGTAGATATCGCCCGCCAGGACCACAGCCTCGACGCCGTGTTTATCGCAGAGGGTCAGAATCTGGTCCAAAATGAACCGCTGATCCTCCAGCATATCAAACCCGTTGACCCGCTTGCCAAGGTGCAGGTCAGCCAAGTGTAGGAATTTCATGATATATCTCCAAATTTTGCATTTGCCGTGCGGCTTTGCGGATATTGGGTGCTTGCCGGAATGTTCGGGGCCGGGCGTGCCCGGCCCCTACCCGGCAGCCTGCCGTTTGCAGGGGGGGCGGCGTCTCCGACGCCCCGGCGCTTTACCGCCACAGCTTTTCCCAGGTGGTGATATCCAGCGTGGTGCCGGGCAAAACCTCCATGGGGGCGGTCTCGGCCTTGCGGAAGCGGCACTTTTTTGCAAAGCCCTCGGCCTTCAGGTCGCGGGCCCAGACTTTCATATACAGGCGGCTGCGGCCGTCGCCCTCGGCCAGCTTTTGGGCGTAAGCCACGATGCTGCGGCCAATGCCCTGGCCGCGCGCCTTTTCCTTCAAGAACAGGCGGCTTAAACACATTGCGCCCGCAGGCCCCAGGTCCAGCGCAAAATAGCCCACCGGCTCGGTGCCGAGGTAGATCAGAAAATAGTTGATGACACCGCTGTGGATCTCGTCATCGGTCAGGATGTCGCTCTGGTATTTATCGGCCAGTGCGGCGGCGACCTTCGGCGTCAGCTTGGTATAGTGCTGGACGAAAATCTCCTGCGCCAGCTCGGCCACCAGCTCCACATAGCGGGTCTTGGTCACTTGCTTGAATGTTGGGTTCATGGCAACTCCTTTTATCTTATTCTATCGTCAAACTTGCCTTTGCCGGCATACACGCGGCCCAATCGCCCTGGTTTTTCAAAACGCCAAAGCCCTCGCAAGTGTGGTCGGGGCAGGGGCTGTTCACAAAGGCGATGCCGCCGTTTTCCACGTGCAGGTGAATGGTGTACAGGCCGGTGTCAATGTCATAATCGGCGTTCTTTCGTAAATCTATGCGCTGTTCGACCTGTGGGTCTCCATAGCGCAGCACGGCCGTTTTGCCGCTGCCACCCGGGCGGGTGGCCAGCCACAGCACCGCCGCAGCGGACAGAACGACCGCCGCGAAAATCAGATTCTTTTTCCACTTTGTCATGTTTTGTCAAATTCCAGTTCTTCCGTCAGGCCGTCGTACCCGGCCACAGCGGCGGGGCAGGCGGCCCGGGCGGCGGCCAGGCCGGGGGCGGTGTCGCTGACAGCGGCGCTGTAATGGGTCAGCCACAGCCTGCGCACCTGGGCGGCAGCGGCGGTCTCGCCGGTCTCGCGGCAGGTAGCGTGACCGTAAAGCTTTGCCTTGTCGAGGTCGGCATCGTCGGCGTAGGTCGCATCCATGCAGAGCAGGTCGGCGTCCCGGGCTGCATCCACAATGGCCGGGCAGGGGCGGCTGTCGGTGGCGTAGACTACTTTCAGCCCGCGCCGGGGTGCGCCCAACACCTGTTCGGGCGTGAAGCCGCCGACGTTCTCACCCTTTTGCAGGGTGCCCCAGTATTCGATCGGGATGCCCGCTGCCCTGGCGCGGGCGGGGTCAAACTTGCCCGCGCGGGGCAGCGCCAGCGCGTAACCACAGCAGGGCACGCGGTGGGTCAGCGGGAACGGCGTGATTTGCAGCTCATTCACGGTGAACGGCGCGTCGGCCTGCTGCCAGCGCACCGGGTAGGCCTGCGGCCCGGCCAGCGCCATGATGGCTCGGCTCACAGCCTCGATGCCCCGGGGGCCGTAGATGGTCAGCGGCTCGGTGCGGTTCAGACTGCCCAGCGTTTGCAAAAGCCCGGGCAGCCCCAGAATGTGGTCGCCGTGGTAGTGGGTGAGCAGCACCGCCGAAAGCCGATACGCACTGACGCCGTACCGCCGCAG
>ENA-ORCP01000094-ORCP01000094.1-human-gut-metagenome-genome-assembly--contig:-NODE-94-length-67134-cov-17.505018_pt1 | contig 67134 bp, 51 predicted proteins | sample MGYA00242990_ERZ507991 | MGnify/ENA primary metagenome ERZ507991 (study PRJEB26167, sample SAMN06115496) | human gut metagenome | host: Homo sapiens | place: China:Henan | collected 2015-05-07 | study... | reverse complement strand
TGGAATACATAACAAGAGAATCTCAATCCAGTTTCGTAAATTATTAAAGGGCGCTAGGCCGATGGGCTAGGTTTGACAGCGGCTCCGCCGCTGAGGGTTCTGGTAGGCGCCCTTCAAAAGAAGGGGCGCCAGTTTTGATAAAACCTTTACAACCGGGCTTTCGCTCGGGGAAAGCAGGCAAACTGTCCTGCGGGCGAATCAGCCCCCTTTGGCGGCTGATTCGCCGTAATACTGCCCTTGCTGATGAATCCAAAGTTATGATTTTTGCCCGTTGTCCTTCATGTCAAGGCAGCTTCAAACCGCCATATGTTTTATTAAAATATTTTCTCATCAAAAAAAACAGCTGTGAAAAATGTTTCATCATTTTCACAGCTGTTTTTTTTGACTATTTCACTAGTCTACCAGCCCACTAGCACACCAGCTCACCAGCCTCACATTTTCATGCGAAGGAGACGGATGGAGTAGAGGATGCAGAGGAGGGTGACTCCGGTGTCTGCGAATACGGCTACCCACATGTTGGCATAGCCCAGAAGGCCCATGATCATAACGGCGATTTTGACGATGAGGGCGAAGGCCACGTTCTGCCAGGCGGTGGAGATGACTTTTCTGGACAGTTTGATGGCCTGGGGGATGGCGCGGACGTCGGAATTGAGGAAGACCAGGTCCGCTGCTTCGATGGCGGCGTCGGCGCCGCTTCCCATGGCAGCGCCCGCATCGGCACCGGCCAGGACGGGGGCGTCGTTGATGCCGTCGCCTACGAAGAGGACGGATCCTTCTTTTTCACGGATTTCTTTCATAATGGAAAGTTTATCCTGGGGAAGGAGGCCGGCGTAGACTTTGGAAATCCCTGCTTTTTCAGCCACGGCCTCTGCGCTTTCCCGATTATCGCCGGTGAGCATGACCGGTGTGACGCCCAGGTTTTTGATTTCACCGATGGAGGAGAGGGCATCTTTCTTCAATGCATCGGAAATGGTAATGCAGCCCAGAAGCTCATTTCCCTTGGCCACATAGACCACGGTGCCTTCGCCGTGAAGGGTATCCAGGTCCTTTTCGGAAACGCCGGCTTTTACCATGAGGCTCCGATTTCCTGCATACACCGGCGTTCCCAGAAGCTTACCTTCCACGCCAAGGCCCGCCGTTTCATGGAGGCTTTCCACCTTTGGCAGGGGAATGCCCTTTTCGCGGGCTTCTTCGATAATGGACTGCCCGATGGGGTGGGTGGAGTAAATTTCACAGGCCGCTGCCAGGGAGAGAAGCTCTTCTTCCTTGTGGCCGTGAAGGGGAAGAATGGTGCGGACCTTGAATTTTCCTTCCGTAATGGTGCCGGTTTTGTCCATCACCGCCGCTTTCACTTTGGCAATGACTTCCATCACCGTGCCTCCTTTGAAGAGGATACCATCCCTGGAAGCCCTTCCGATGCCGGCGAAGAAGGCGAGGGGTACGGAAATGACAAGGGCGCAGGGGCAGGAAATGACAAGGAAGGTGAGGGCGGTATAAATCCATTTTTCCCATTCCGCGCCAAGGAAAAGCGGGGGAATGACGGCGGTCAAAATGGCAATGGCCACCACCACGGGCGTATAAATCCTGGAGAATCGGGTGATAAAGCGGTCGATTTTCGGTTTGCTGGCCACCGCATTTTCCACGGAATCCAGGATACGGCTTACCATGGATTCCGCCAGAATCTTGGTGACCTGGATTTTGATGGTGCCGGTCATATTGACACAGCCCGAATCCACATGATTTCCTTCAGAAACGCTCACCGGTTTTGGTTCGCCGGTGACGGCGGAAGTATCGATCTGCGTCTGTCCTTCCACAATGAGTCCGTCCAGGGGAATCCGGTCGCCGGCACGGATGAGGAGGATATCGCCCACTTTAGCCTCTTCCGCCGGAATGGTCTCCGTTTCATCTCCCTGCATCCGCTGAACCACTTCGGGACGAAGGTCCACGGCCGCCATAATCTGTTTACGGCTCTTGCCGCTGGCCAGGTCCTGCAGGTATTCACCGATGCGGTAGAAGAACATAACTCCCACGGCCTCCGGATACTCCTGTATGCCGAAGGCGCCCAAAGTGGCAACGGTCATGAGGAAGGTTTCGTCAAAGAACTCCCCGTGGGTCACGTTTTTCAAAGCGGTCCATACGATGGGCCCCCCAAGAATGAGGTAGGAAATAAAGAAAAGAATATTGCCGTAGAGCTCCGGCAGATTTACAGCTTCGAAAGGATGGTAGTGGAGCAGCATGCCCAGTACGAAGAAAATGCCGCCAATCCAGAGCTGACCTTCCTCTGTGAATAACTTCTTATAAAAGGGCAGCTTTTCCTCTTTGGCAGCGGCTGCCTTCGGCGGGCGCACCTTTTTTCGGATTTCCGTAGGCGATTCCACTTCGTTGCACTTTTCCGTAAGAACGGGAATGAGGCTGTCCGGATTCTCCGCCGTGAGCTTCATGGTTTTTGTGGCGTAGGAAATGGAAGCGGAGAGAACTCCCGGCTGCCGGTTAATCAGCTTTTCCAGCTTCAAGGCGCAGGCCGCGCAGTCGAGCGTCGGAATTTCATAGGTCTCCGTCCGGTAATGGGACTTATCCTTCGGCGGCACAATGCCCACCGTTTCATCCACACTCCGGCATACCGAAAGGACTTCCTTCAAAAGGGTATCCGGGTCCTCTTTAGAAATGAGGCGAAGTTCCTTATTTCTAAAAGAAATGGCAGCAAAGAAAACAGAAGGCATTTCCCGAATCTTCCCTTCCATCTTGGCGGCGCATTCCATGCAGTCCAGATGCTCCATATGGTAAATGGTGCGATGGTAGGTTTTCCCGAGGAAATCACAGCGGCAGCTGGCAAGACTCTTTCCGCAGATATCGCAGTCTTCCTCTTCGATGCATTCATGGCAGTGGCAGTCTTTCTCATGCCCCTCCCTGTGGTGCACCCCTACATCATGGAAATGGCCGAAGGCCCGCCGTTCATCGGCGTCAATGGCCTTCTCATCTTCCATGATATCCCTCTCATTATTCACATACCTGGCCATTTCCGGATCATGGGAATGGTCATGATGAAGAGGCTCCTCCTCATGGTGATGATGGTCATGGCCGCAGCAGCCATGATGGTGGTCCTCCTCATCGTCACTTCCTGAATCGTCTTCATGCACATGACTCTCTTCATGATGATGGTGATGGCAGTGGCAGCAGCCGCAGTTGTGGGCGTGCACCGCTTCTTCTTTCGTATGCATATTCATTCCTCCTTGTAGAAATATGGTTCTTTCATGATTAAATTTTAGCATTGCCACAATCTGTAGTAAATATTCCATGAAAAACACTTTAAAAATTCAAGTGGGGCAATAAAAATAGGGCCGCAAAGCGGCCCGGGTTCAGAGGGTGGTGGTGGGCGCCTTTAAAATAATAGAAGGCGCCAGTTTGGATAAAACAACTTTAGTGGGCTAGTGAGCTAGTAAAACCAAACAACCGCCCTGCGGGCGAGGGAAATGCGCACCCCCTTTGGTGGCTTCGCCACCACCTTTCCCCCGCTAAAGCGGGGGCACTATGGGTACTCAGCAGTGTGCTACATGACACTACAGAAAAGCGTAGAGAGGCTTATTCTGCCCCCTGAATAGGGGTGGCAAGCGAACTTGGTTCGCAGGGGAGCGATAGCGACCTGAGAACCAAGTGAGACGCTTTCCCGTGGAGAAGTCCGGCGAAGCCGGATAGGGGGTGGCGAACGCAGTGAGCCAATCAGCAGAATGCTGTTCATCGCATATGAAGCCAAGGAAAAGCATAGAGCAGCCTTCCCGACGACTTGTATTATTTAGTGAGCTGGTGAACTAGTGGACTAGTGTGCTAGTCGGAGTCAATGTCGGCGCTTATCAAGATTCTTCGCTGACGCTCAGAATGACGCGTCCGGCAGGAAGGCAATCCCGTAACGCCCTTGCGTCCCCTTTAGGGGAAGAGGGCCACGAAGTGGCGCAGGGGTGTACGACGCTGCAAGCCGAATTGATACTCTACGCCGCCCCGACTGCCAATCGGCAGCCTTCCCGCCGATTTGTATTTACTACCGAATGTCTCATAAGCGGCACGTACTGCGCGCATTCTGCATAGAATGCGCGAGTCGACCAAAGTTGGCCCTGCGTAGAGCAGAAATGGAGCAACATTGTCATTCTTAACCTCGTACACCCTTTGCCGCTTCGCGGCGTTCCCCTCAAGGGGCAACGAGAAATTTAGAGGGGCCTTCCTTTTATCTGCCCGACCGGGATGGAGGTGGGCGAAGCCCTGAGGAACACCGAAATATTCTTCTTAAATATTCATATCGTCGGGTACTATTCCGGAGGGAGATTTCTCGACTCCGTTTCATGGGCTGTATGTGACTATGGATTTCATATCTGTGCTTAACTCCGCTCGAAATGACAGGGGAGCGTAGAGTCATATCAGGCCCATGCAGGACCTCGACTCTCAGTCATGCAGCACTGTTGACTCAAGAGGTAAGAACGTAACGCAGGCTCCTTCCTCAGGAAGGAGCTGCCCGACAGGGCTGAGGATAGGTCCAAAAAGATATAGTAAAGACCTGACGCCCCTATCCTCCGTCGCCTGACGGCGACACCCCCTTCCTAGGGAAGGGGGCTATCGCACTTCGTCTTGCAGCACCGGTGACAAAAAAACAAATCCTGTAACGCTGATTTTATACTCATCGCCCGAAGGGCGATACCTTCCCCTTTGAACCTTCTGAACCTTCTGAACCCGGGCCGCAAAGCGGCCCCCTAATCCACTATTTCACATCCTCCGGCACTACAGTCAGTGTCTTCTGGTGGCTGTAATTTACCAGTCCCGGAGGGCCTCCGGGGATTTTTTTCACATAGCGGATGAGGGTATAGTCCACGTCCACTTTGCCGGAATCTCTTCCCTTGCTGTTCCACGCGGCCAGGGCGGCGGCTTTGATCAGTGTTTCTTCAGGCACCGTTTCATTTCCCGCCTCAATCACCACGTGGGAGCCGGGGATGACTTTGGCGTGGAGCCAGATGTCCGTTTTGGCTGCTTTGTGGAGGGTAAGGTATTCGTTCTTTGTGTTGCTGGTGCCAAACCATACACGGAAGCCGTCAATCATGCGGCTTTCTATCTGGGGTGTCTGCTGTTTCCTAGACTTCCCCAGCCTTTTCTGCTGCTTCTTATCGAGACCAAGGCCCTTCAATTCTTCCTTTAATGCTTCCAGTTCCTGCTTGGTGGTGACCTGTTCAGCAAAGTACAGGGTGTCGTTCAGGAATGCCAGGCGCCTGTCGCACTCGTTCAGCTTTTCCTGGCCGATGGCGGTCCTTGTTTTCATCTTATTATATTTCTTGAAATAGACCTGGCTGTTGGCAGAAACGGAGAGGAGGGGATTCACCGGAATGGTTTCGTCCTCCGGCGGGTCCTTGAAAAGGTTGGACACAGTAAGGCTGTTCTGATGGTTGATTTTTTCGTAGGCGTAAATGGAAAGGAGCGTGCCCCACAGTTTGTATTGGTCCATACGGGAAGTTTCTTCCATTTCCTCCCCGATTTTCCGTTTCTTCCTTTCTTCCCTCTTAATCAGGGTGTGAAGCTGCTTCTTATATTCCTGCACCGCCTGGCTGATGGAACCGGCGCCGCTTTCCGCTTCTTTTTCGATAAACGGAAGAGCCTCCACCTTTTCCGGCTCCCCCTGGAGAATGTGGAGAGGAATGGGGCTGGCGGTTTTCTTTCCCTTTCCATTTCTGTAAATATAAAGGCTCTCCGATGCCGCAATGGCTGAAGAAATAGAGGATAAAGCGTCAAGAATCCGTTCCTCTTCCTCCTCTGTTATAGAAGAAAGGGGAATATCCGGGGCCACCCGGCTTTCATGGGCCAGTTCGTCGGCCAGAAAACGGGAAAATCCATTAAACTGGGAAAAAAGCCAGCCATCCAGCGGAATATTTTCCTTTTTGGAGAAATCAAGGATATTTTTCAGCTCTTCCCTGCTGAATTTCATGAAATCCATGCGGACAGAGTGGCCGGGAAGGCTGTAGGTCTCTCCCGGCACCAAGAGGCGGTCCAGCTTTTTCCCACGAAGGCAGGCATCTATAATCGTATTTCCTTCGGTGAGAATCATGTTGGGAGAAGCCGGGAGCAGCTCCACCCAAAGGGTGCGGGTCACGATTTCACTGCCCGCTTCGATGCGGTCAAAGGAAAGGGCCACCACCCGGTCCATGTCCACCTGTTCTATGCGAGACAGCCGGCTTCCTTCCAGATACTTCCGAAGGGTCATGCAGAAGGTCTGGGAAGGGGAATACTGCTTCTTGTTTTTCCCTTTGCCCGTAAGATACATGAGAGGCGGGTTATAGGTATTGATAATAAGGCTCACAATATCCCCGTCGGTACAGAAAAGTTCCAAATCCATAATGCGGTTGTCTATCTGGTGCACCTGCCGCACCTGGCAGGAATCCAGTTTTTCTTTCAATTTTTTTACGATGATATATAACACAGCACTGTCTATCTGCATGTTTTCCTCCTGCATAAGCGGATACTTATAATTTGTTTATTATTCAGTATATCATAATCGGGAGGAAAGGGGACTAAGGAAAAGGGGCTCTTAAGATTGAGCGGCCCGGGTTCAAAAGGTTCAAAAGGTTCAAAGGGTTCAGAGGGGAAGGTATCGCCTGGCGGCGATGAGTTTTATAGTCAGCGTTACGGGATTGGCTTTTGTGTCTCCAGTATTGCTAAACAAAGAGTGAAGGATAGGGGCGTGGATTAAACGATAGGAGAAGTCAGAAATCAGACGTCAGACTGCGTTACCTGCTTTCCTTCCCGCCTTCATCGTTATTCTGACCTTGGGAGAAGAATCCTAGTACATGTAGATAGTGACACTTACTAGTCCACTAGTTCACCAGCTCACTAGCCCACTAGCATACTAGCACACCAGCACACTAGCTCACTAGCTCACAATCCCACTTACATCCTGTGGTTGATAGTGAGGCGGCAGGAATGGTAAAATATAGATTCAGAAAGTCGAAATACCCTTGATATATGAAGGAGGAACTATGCATTTTGTGAAATGGCAGGCCTGCGGCAATGATTTTGTTTTTGTCAATGGCTTTGAAGAAAAACTGGAAGAAGTAACGAAGCATACAGAGGAAATCTGTGACCGCCACTTCGGTATCGGCGCCGACGGCATTATTTTTGTTCTGCCTTCGGATAAGGCGGATTTACGGATGCGTATTTTCAATGCCGACGGTTCGGAAGCGGAAATGTGCGGCAACGGCATCCGCGCTTTTGCTAAATGGGCCCATGAGCTGGGACTGGTGAAGGAGAAGCGGATTTCCGTGGAAACCGGCGCCGGCATTCTGTATCCGGAACTGGAAGAGGACGGCCTGGTGAAGGTGGACATGGGAAAACCCCATCTGGATGCGAAAGAAATTCCAACGGTTGGATTCAGCAAAAGCCCTGTCATCGATGAAACTCTTTCCAATGAAAAGAATGGGAAGTCCTACCAGGTCACCTGCGTATCCATGGGCAATCCCCACTGCGTGATTTTTGTGGACGATGCAGAAGCGGTGGACGTGGCAGGGGAAGGGCCGAATCTGGAAACGGATCCCCATTTCCCGAAGAAGACGAACGTGGAATTCGTGGAGCAGCTTTCTCCGAGCCATCTCCGCATGCGGGTATGGGAAAGGGGCACCGGCATCACCATGGCCTGCGGCACCGGCACCTGCGCCACCGTGGTGGCAGCCATCCTGAACGGCAAAGTGTCCGGCGGCGCCGATGTTACATTAGATGGGGGAGAGCTCCATATCGAATGGGACGGCAGTCCGGAAAGCCACGTCTTTATGACAGGTCCTGCCAAGAAAGTATTTGAAGGAGAATATCCGCTGTAATATTTCCTGATTTCATAGAGAATGGGGGCATTGGATATGAACAGTATGACCGGTTATGGAAGAGGCAGCGCGGAAAATGAGCTGGGCACCGTGACGGCGGAGCTGAAATCGGTGAACAGCCGGTTTCTGGAAATCAATATGAGAAGCGACCATTTTTCCGCCTTCCTGGAGGATAAGGCCTCCCGCAAAATCAAGAGCGCCCTTCACCGGGGTAAGGTCACCGTTTTCCTCTCTTTCCAGCCTACTTCGGCAGGAAGGAATCTGAAGGTGGTGCTGGATAAGGACCTCCTTGCCGCCTATGCCGCCGCTCTTTCCGAAGGACAGTGCATGAAGGGACTTAAGAACAGAAAACCTTCCATTTCCGACCTTCTCACCCTGCCGGAACCTTTCATCCATGTGGAAAAGGAAACCCTCTCCGACGATGCACTGGCACCGCTGGTGGAGGAAGCCATGGACAGGGCCCTTGCGGAGCTTACAGCCATGCGGGCAAAGGAAGGGGAGAACCTGAAGGGAGACCTGGAAAAGCGGCTTGATTTCCTGAAAGAAAAGCGAGCATTCCTTCTTTCAAGGCAGGACGAGGCAGCAAAGGCCTATGAAGAGCGGCTGCATGACAGGATTCATAAGATTCTGGACGACAAAAATCTTGCCATGGACGAAGGACGGATACTGGAAGAGGTGGCCCTCTTTTCCGAAAAGGCGGACTATACGGAAGAGGTGGTCCGTTTCGGCAGCCATCTGGACCAGTTCAGGCAGATTTTAGAAAGCAGTGAACCGTCAGGCAGGAAGCTCGATTTCCTCCTGCAGGAAATCAACAGGGAAGTGAACACCACCGCTTCAAAAGCCAGTGACACTCTTGTGGTTGACTGTGTTATAATAATCAAGACAGAACTCGAAAAAATACGCGAGCAAGTCCAAAATATTGAATAAGGAGCTATCAAAAGTGGGATTTTCTTTAATTAACATCGGTTTTGGCAATATGGCGGCAGCAGCCCGGGTCATGGCAATCATCAGCCCCGAATCGGCGCCGGTTAAGCGTATGATTCAGGACTGCCGGGACAGGGGCGAACTGATTGATGCCACCTATGGCAGAAAGACAAGGGCTGTGCTCATCATGGACAGCGGCCAGATTATCCTTTCCGCCGTACAGCCGGAAACCATTTCTCATAGATTGACAAACAAAGATACAGTCATTAATGAAGGATTGGACGATTAATCATGGACACAAAGAAGAAAGATGAGGGCATCCTGCTGGTGGTATCAGGTCCCAGCGGTGCCGGGAAAGGAACGATCTGCAGCGCCATCCGTTCCATTTATCCCAATCTCCACTATTCTGTTTCTATGACCACCAGAGAACCCCGGAAGGGGGAGGTGGAAGGGGAAAGCTACTATTTCCGCACCAACGAGCAGTTTGAAGAGCTCATCAAAAAAGACGCTTTCCTGGAATATGCCAAAGTCTACGACCACTACTACGGCACGCCGAAGAAGTACGCCCTGGACCTGATTAATGAAGGGAAATCGGTGCTCCTGGAAATCGATATCCAAGGTGCCATGCAGGTCAAGAGACGCTACCCCAAGGGCGTCTTCATCTACATCGTTCCGCCGTCCCTCAAAATTCTCTCCGGCCGTCTCCATGACCGGGGAACGGACTCGGAAGAAGTGATCCGGAAGCGTTTGTCCCAGATTACCAGCGAGCTGGCCATGGCCCATCAGTACGACTACATCGTGGTGAACGACGTGCTGAAAGATGCGGTGCATAAGACCTGCTCCATCCTGGAAGCGGAGAAATGCAAACTGTCCCGCAACGAAGGGCAGATTGAAACCATTTTCAAACAATATATCAGTAAGGAGGTACCTTTAAAATGATGTGTTTTCCGTCCATTGACAGCCTTGTGAAGAAAGTAGATTCTAAATATACCCTGGTCACCCTGGCAGCAGACCGGGCCCGTGAACTGACCGACGGCCAGCCTCCGCTGATTCCCGACGCAAAGAACAAGAAACCCGTCACCGTGGCTCTGGAAGAAATTTACAAGGATAAGATTACCTACAGCTTTGATAAATAACAGACTTTGAGGAATTGATTTCCGGGAAGGATTTGTAAATGTTTGAAAATAAACATATTGTGGTAGGCGTATGCGGCGGCATTGCTGCATACAAAGCAGCAGGCCTCGTCAGCCATCTCAGGCAGGCCGGTGCCGACGTGCACTGCATTATGACAGCCAATGCAGCCAAGCTGGTCACTCCCATTACCTTCGGTGAACTGTCCGGCAACGATGTGACAGTAGACATGTTTGCCAATATTTACAAATGGGACGTGGAGCACATCGCCCTGGCCCGCATGGCGGACGTTTTCGTCATTGCCCCCGCCACCGCCGACATCATCGGCAAAGTGGCAAACGGCATTGCCGACGACATGCTTTCTACCACGGTAATGGCCACGAAAGCCAAAGTAATTTTCGTGCCCTCCATGAACACCAATATGTACGAAAATCCCATTGTGCAGGAAAACATGGCCAAACTCCGCGCCCACGGCTATCTCTTCGTGGAACCGGAATCGGGACATCTGGCCTGCAACACCAATGGAAAAGGCCGTTTCCCGAAACTGGAAACCATTATGGACGCCGTAGAAAAGGCACTCTTCGGAAAAGGCCTCCTGAAGGGTAAAAAAATCGTCGTCAGCGCCGGCGGCACCCAGGAAGCCATCGACCCGGTGCGTTACATCAGCAACCGCTCCAGCGGCCGCATGGGCTATGCCATTGCAAGAGCCGCAGCCATGGAAGACGCCGATGTGACCCTGGTGAGCTGCACCACCGCCCTTCCCGTACCCTCCGGCGTCAAAATCGAATACGTCCGTGACGCCCGTGAACTGGACCGTGCCATGAATGCCCATTTTGATGACTGCGACGCCGCCGTCATGGCAGCCGCCGTGTCCGACTACCGCCCCAAAGTACAGGCCACCCAGAAAATCAAAAAGGAATCCCACGACGTACTGAACATCGAACTCACCCAGAACCCCGATATCCTCTACGGCCTGGGCCAGAAAAAGAAAGGCCAGTTCCTGGTGGGCTTTGCCGCTGAAACAAACGATGTCATTCAGCACGGCAAAGAAAAGCTGAAACGGAAGAACCTGGACATGCTGGTAGCCAACGATGTGGCCATGCCCGGAGCCGGTTTCAACGTCCCCACAAACATTGCCTCCCTTCTCTACAAAGACGGTACCATGGAACAGTATCCCAAAATGACAAAGGACGAACTGGGCCATATTATCGTAGAAAAGATTGCGGAAGGATTGAAATAAGTTAGCCGCATCAAAAAAGCGCCGCTTCTGCGGCGTTTTTTATGTGAAGGAAATGGCGGGTCATTGGGAGGCGGGAAGACATCGAGGGAAGCGCCGATTATGTGAAGACCCCTTGGCTCCGTCATTCTGAACGCAGTGAAGAATCTCGGTACCTGCCGTGAATGACTCTTTCGGTATCCTTGCAGGGGCCTGGTATTCCCACCTTCCCGCCGACTGGGATATTTTAGTGAGCTAGTGGGCTAGTGGGCTAGTCCGAGTCAATGTCGACGGGAACCGAGGTCCTTCACTGTCGTTCCGGATGATGGGAAGAATGGAACAAGAAGCCACAAGAAACTAGTACACTAGAACACTAGTACACCCTATTTCCCCAGTATCCTGCACCGTCTCCCTTTCAGCACGATGAGCCCATCCTTTTCCATGGCCGTAAGTTCCCTGGACAGGGCGCTTCGGTTGGCGCAGAGGTATTCTGCCATGTCTTCCCGGGAGAAGGGGATGGTGAATTCCATGGTTCCTGCTTTTTCCGCTTCTGTGGAGAGGAAGCACTGGATTTTTTCCCGGAGGGTCTTTCTGGAGACCACGTTGATTTTCCTCATGAGTTCCTGGCTCTTGGAAGTCATCATGGCGATGAGGTTCTTAATGAAGAGGAGCACGTCCCTGTCTCCTGCGTGGCGGAGGAGCCGTTCGTAGGGAATGAAAAGGACTTCCGTTTCTTCCGGCGCATAGAAGGTGACGGAGGCGGCGGGGTGGGGGGAGCAGGCGAAGTTTTCGCCGAAAAGTTCGCCTCTTCCCATGCGGACCAGAATCGTTTTTTCTCCCCACAGGTCTTCTTTAATCATATATACATGGCCGGAGAGGATGAGGCCCATGCTGCGGATGATTTCTTCTTCCTGGTAAATATAATTTCCTTTTTTGAAATCTTTGATATAACAGCCGCCGGTGAGGAGGATTTCCCGGATGCGGCTTTTGTCCATATTTCTGAAAAGGGGAAGCCCTTCATAGTCCCTGCTTTGCATCGTATTCTCCTTTGTGAAATGAAAATATCCGATTTCGTTTTTCACATTATATCCGGTTTTTGTTGCACCTGCAACGATACAGCTTTGTTCCATATTGTATAATATTAAGGTATAAATCTGTATGTTTACATGAGGAGGCAATTAATGGAAAATCAGATGTTTTGCTATCAGTGTCAGGAAACAGCAGGCGGCAGGGGATGCACCATTCAGGGAATGTGCGGAAAATCCGCCGGTACCGCCCATCTGCAGGATGTACTCATTTATGTAACGAAAGGGCTCGCTGAAGCTGCTGCAGCATGCCGCAGGGAAGGACATGCTGTATCTTCCGACACAGCCCATCTGATTCAAGATAATCTTTTCGTCACCATTACCAATGCCAACTTTGATGATTCTGTCATTGATGAAAGAATCAAAAAGACGGTGGAGAAAAAAGAGGAACTCCGCCGCCTTCTCTCCTCTGACGCTGCCCTTTCTGCGGCTGCTCTCTGGCAGCCCTCCGGCGCGCCCTATGACAACCCGGAAATCGGAATCCTTGCGGAGAAGGATGAAAATATCCGCTCCCTCCGTGAACTGATTACCTACGGCCTAAAAGGGCTTTCTGCCTATCTCCGCCATGCAAGGGTTCTCAATAAGGAATCCGATGAAATCAATGATTTCCTGGAAGATACGCTGGCACGGCTTCTGGATAAGAACCTTACCGTGGATGACCTCTTTGCTCTCACCCTGAAAACCGGCGAATACGGCGTGAAGGGGATGGCCCTTCTGGATGAGGCCAACACTTCCGCCTACGGACAGCCGGAAATCACGAAGGTGGACATCGGCGTAAGGAACCGCCCGGGCATCCTCATTTCCGGCCACGACCTGAAGGATCTGGAACTGCTGCTGGAACAGACGGAAGGAAAAGGGGTGGATGTGTATACCCACGGTGAAATGCTGCCGGCCCATTATTATCCTTTCTTCAAGAAGTACAGCCACTTTGCAGGAAACTACGGCAACGCATGGTGGAAGCAGAGGGAAGAGTTTGATTCCTTCAACGGCCCTATCCTGATGACTACGAACTGCGTGGTGCCGCCAAAGGACAGCTACAAAAAAAGACTCTGGACCACCGGCGTGGTTGCCTATCCCGGAGCCGGCCACATTGATGAAAAGGACGGCACCAAGGACTTTAGCCCCATTATTAACCAGGCCCTGTCCTGCAAACCGCCTGTGGAAATTGAAAAGGGCTTCATCACCGGGGGCTTTGCCCATAACCAGGTGTTTGCGCTGGCAGACAAGGTGGTGGATGCGGTGAAATCCGGCGCCATTAAGAAGTTCATCGTCATGGGCGGCTGCGACGGCAGGGCAAGGAGCAGGGAATACTACCGCCGCTTTGCAGAGGCGCTCCCGAAGGACACGGTTATTCTGACCGCCGGCTGCGCGAAATATAAATATAACAAGCTGGACCTTGGCACCATCGGCGGCATTCCAAGGGTACTTGACGCAGGCCAGTGCAACGATTCCTACAGCCTCGCCCTCATTGCCCTGAAGCTGAAGGAAGCATTCGGCCTTGACGATGTGAATCAGCTGCCCATCGTGTACAACATTGCCTGGTATGAACAGAAGGCGGTCATCGTCCTTCTGGCTCTCCTGTATCTCGGCGTGAAGAATATCCATCTGGGACCGACGCTGCCGGCCTTCCTTTCGCCGGCAGTGGTGAACGTGCTGGTGGATAAGTTCGGTATCGCCGGCATTACCACGGTGGAAGAGGATATTGAGACTTTCTTTGGGAAATAAGAAAACAGAGGAAGGAAAAGGGGCAGGCTGCCCTGTGATATATTCAGGAACCGCTGATTCATGGGATTGCGCTTTTATAAGAAATCCGGAACAAAAGCAGCCGCCCATGAATCAGCAGTTTCCAAAATTTCCAATTTCCTTCGTCAACTCTTATGACTAAATTATAGTTAACTATTGCTAAACTCATGAAATAACGTTATAATAATAAACAAGTGAATGAAGACTCATCAAGAGCAGCTGAGGGATTTGGCCCAGGGACGCTGCAGCAACCATTCCCGAAAAGGGAACCGGTGCTAATTCCATCAGCATTATGCTGGCAGATGAGAGGATAGGCTCTCCCTGCGGAGAGCTATTTTTTTGTTTTACACTCAAACATTTCCAAGTGAGGAGGATTTATATGTCTAAGAAAGTATTATTTACATCAGAATCGGTTACGGAAGGCCATCCGGATAAGATTGCCGACCAGATTTCCGATGCCATTCTTGATGCCATCCTGGAACAGGATCCCAACGGCCGCGTTGCCTGCGAAACCATCGTAACCACCGGTCAGGTCCATGTATTCGGTGAAATCACCACCACCGCCTATGTGCCCATCCCGCAGGTCATCAGAAAGACCATCAATGATATCGGCTACACCGATGCCCGCTATGGTTTCGACGGTGAAAGCGTAGGTATCAATGTGGCCATCGACGAACAGTCTCCGGATATTGCCATGGGCGTCAACCAGTCTCTGGAAGCCAAGGAAAACAAGGCTGATAAATACGACATCGGCGCCGGCGACCAGGGCATGATGTTCGGCTATGCTTCCAACGAAACGCCGGAATACCTGCCCATGCCTATCGCTCTGGCTCACCGCCTGGCGCGCCGTCTGGCAGAAGTCAGAAAGAACGGGGAAGTTCCTTACCTCCGTCCCGATGGAAAAACCCAGGTCACCGTAGAATATGACGATGGAAAACCGGTTCGCGTGGACACCGTGGTTATTTCTGCCCAGCACAATCCCGATGTCACCCATGAACAGATTGAAGAAGACATGATTAACAAGGTCATCAAGGCCATTATTCCTGAAAAGTTCCTTGATAAAAATACAAAATACCTCATCAACCCCACCGGCCGTTTCGTTATCGGCGGTCCCCAGGGCGATGCCGGTCTCACCGGCCGTAAAATCATTGTTGATACCTACGGCGGCATGGCCCGTCATGGCGGCGGCTGCTTCTCCGGCAAGGATCCCACAAAGGTAGACCGCTCCGCTGCCTACGCTGCCCGCTATGTAGCAAAGAACATTGTGGCCGCAGGTATTGCAGATAAATGCGAAATCGAACTGGCCTATGCCATCGGCGTGGCTGAACCGGTTTCCATTTTCGTCGATACCTTCGGCACCGGAAAGATTGCCGATGAAAAGATTGTAGACCTTATCCGCCGGAACTTCGAACTCCGTCCTGCTGGCATCATCGACATGCTGAACCTCCGCCGGCCTATTTATAAACAGACCGCCGCTTACGGTCATTTCGGAAGAACGGATATCGACCTTCCCTGGGAACACACGGATAAAGCCGAAGTGCTCCGTAAAGAAGCGGGCCTCTGATTTCGTAAACAGAAGAAAGTATGATAAAATAATGGATAGCCTTCGGGCTGTCCATTTTTATTGGGAAGGAGCATCCTATGCAGGAAACCATTGCAGAAGTTCTGATTAACAGGCCTTCCAAGCATCTGAACCGAACTTTTTCCTACCGCATTCCGGAAACCATGAAGGAAGCAGGCGTAGGCTGGCGCTGCGTAGTCAATTTCGCCAGAAGGAAGGAAGAGGGCATTATTCTCTCCATCCGTGAGGAAGATACGTCCAAACTGCCCTACAAGATACTTGATATCCTGTCACTGGTGGATTCCTTCCCCTGGTTTACGGAAGAAATGATACGGACTGCCCTGTGGATTTCCTCCTATTATATGTGCACCTTAATTGATGCCCTCCGTCTCTTCTATATAGATAAGAAAGCGGTAAAAACAAAAATCACCTACACCCTGGCCTGGGAAAAGATTAAAAAGGAAGGGGCCGAGGAAATCGAAGGACTGGTGGACTCCTCCGTGGACAGTCTGGACGAGAAGTCGGCGTCCCTCCTTTTTGTGGACAGTCTTTTGGCCTATGTCAAAAGGGGATATCTTATCAAAAAGGAAACCCTGGCAGCGGCCCATAAGGTGCCTTTGGAAAAATGGATTGTTCCGGACAGGGAGCTTACGGACAAAGAAAGGGGAAGGAGCAGAAAGCAGGCGGAACTTTCCGATTTCCTCAGGGACAAAGGTCCCCAGCCGGTGGATACTTTGAAGGAAAAGGGATTTTCCGCCGCCCTCATTCATGCCTTCCTTTTAAATGAATACGGTCATGCCGTTTATCACAGGAAGGAAACGTATTCCCTCATTTCCCAGAAGGGAAATCGGGGTGAAAGGACCCTCACCGACGAACAGGAAAAGGCGGTTCATGCCATCTACGATTCCATTGATAAAGAAGCCTATGAAGGATTTCTTTTAAAAGGGGTCACCGGAAGCGGCAAGACCGAGGTCTATCTCCAGGCCGCCCGCCATGCGCTGGCAAAGGGGGGCTCCGCCCTCATCCTGGTGCCTGAAATCGCCCTCACCAACCAGATGACCTCCTACTTTGCCTCCATCTTCGGAGACAAGGTGGTTTTTATGCACAGCAATCTCAGCAAAGGGGAGCGATATAACAACCGCATGCGCATTATGAGCGGCGAAAGTCCCATTGTCATCGGCTCCCGTTCCGCCATTTTCATGCCCTTTAAAGACCTGAAACTCATTGTGGTGGATGAAGAGTATGACACCTCCTATAAGCAGGGAGAAACACCAAGGTACAACGGCCGCGATGCGGCCAAGGTGATGGCCGTCATTTATCACTGTCCCATCGTTCTTGGCGCCGCCACCCCCTCCATTGCCACCTATTATGCGGCCCGGGAGGGAAAAATCAGACTTCTCACCATGAAGGAAAGGGTGTTTAAAACGCCGCTTCCCCAGATTCATGTGTGCGATTTGAAGGAAACCCCGCCCATTGACGGCAGCGGTCTCATTTCCGCCCCCCTGGTATCCCTTCTCCAGAAGACAATCATGGAAAAGAACAAGGCCATCCTCCTTTTGAACCGCCGCGGCTTTGCCACCACCCTCATGTGCTCTTCCTGCGGCTATGTGTTCAAATGTCCCAACTGCGATGTGTCCCTGGTATACCACAAGGAAACGAACCGGCTGGAATGTCATTACTGCGAAACCGTGCACCCCCTCCCCAGGGAATGTCCGAAATGCCATGGCCATCGCATTCTATATCTGGGAGCGGGGACAGAAAGAATCGAAGAAGAACTTTCCCATTTCCTTCCGGAGGCCAGGGTGCGCCGGTTCGATTTGGACAGCACCCGGAAAAAGAACAGCGCCCGGGAAATTCTGGACGATTTCAGAAATGGGAAATTTGACATCCTCTTCGGCACCCAGATGGTGGCCAAGGGCCATGATATTCCAGGGGTCCAGACGGTGGGCATTCTTTCTGCCGACAGCATCCTCAATATTCCGTCCTATCTGGCGGCGGAGCAGACATTTAATCTCATTACCCAGTGCGCCGGAAGGGCCGGGCGGAGCAAAAAGCAGGGGGAAGTGATCCTCCAAACCTATAATCCTTCCCATTACGTGATTCAGTGCGCCGCAAGGCAGGATTATGACAGCTTTTACAAACAGGAGCTCCGGTATCGGGAGGCCCTGGAATTTCCTCCCTTTTCCAAACTCATGAAGATTACCTGCTTTAATGCAGAAGAGGGGAAAGCCGCCTCCCAGGCCGGCCGGATTTACAGCTGGCTCACCCAGGTGATTCCCCAGCTTTCGGGACAGGTGAAGTGCACCGCCCCCTTCAGCGAACCTATTAAAAGGGTAAGGAATCTGTACTACATATCCATCCTGGTCAAGGGGAAAAGCCTGACCTCCTTAAAAAGTGCCATGCGGGGAACACCGCTGTTTGAGGAAAATGATATAATTATAGACGTGGATCCATTGTAAGGATATCCACTATGACCATTACTTTAAGAAAGAAGGAAATAGATTGAGCACCATTATTACCGCCGGAAACCCCATTTTAAAAATGAAGGCACAGCCGGTTGAAAAATTTGATAAAAGTTTGAAATTTCTTGTGAACGACATGAAGAAGACCCTGTACGAAGCCAATGGCGTAGGGCTGGCGGCTCCGCAGATTGCCGTTTCCAAGCGGATTTTCGTAGCCGACGACGGCGTGTCCGGCTTTGAGGCCTACATTAATCCGGAATGGAAGCCGGACGGAAATGAAATGGATACGGACACGGAAGGCTGCCTTTCGGTTCCCGAATTCTTCGGGGAAGTGACCCGTTATGCCAATGTCATCGTCCGCTACCAGGATATTCATGGCAAGAAAAAGATGAAAAAGGCCTCCGGACTTCTGGCCCGCTGCATCCAGCACGAAACAGACCATCTGAACGGCATTCTCTTCATTGAAAAAGCCATTTCTCTTCATAAAGGACCGAAAACCGATGAATAAGTATCGTATCGTCTTCATGGGCACCCCGGACTTCGGCGTGCCGGCTTTGGAAGCCATGGACGCCCACGGCTGTAAGCCGGTGGCCATTTACTGCCAGCCCGATAAAATCAACGGAAGGGGAAGGAAAATCAACTATTCCCCGGTTAAATCTTTCGCCCTTTCCCATGACATTCCCGTCTTCCAGCCGGAGAGCCTCAAAAAGCCTGAAGAGCAGGAAAAGCTGAAGGAACTGAAGCCGGACCTTCTGGTGGTCATTGCCTATGGCAAGATTCTCCCCAAGGCGGTGCTTGCCATTCCCACCTACGGCGCCATCAACGTACATGCTTCCCTTCTTCCGAAATACCGGGGCGCTGCGCCTATTCAGCGGGTCATTATTGACGGCGAAAAGGAAACCGGCGTTACCATTATGCAGCTGGACGAAGGCATGGATACGGGAAATATCGTGTCCGTCCGTAAAATGGACATTCCGCCCCACATGAATGCTGGAGAACTCTTTGATGAGCTGGGCCGTCTGGGAGCGGAAGAACTCATTTCCGTGCTCAATGACCTTCCCGAAAAGCTGTCCCATTCCACTCCGCAAAATCATGAAGAAGCCACCTATGCCGAAAAGATTACCAAGGACATGGGCCATGTGGACTGGAACCTTCCGGCGGACAGGCTGGACTGCCTTATCCGCGGCATGAATCCCAATCCCGGTACCTATACTTTCTATCGGGGAAAAAGGGTGAAAATTCATAAGGCTGCCCCGGAAGATACATCCCGCACCGCAGCTCCCGGCACCATTATTTCTCTTGACGGCGATACGATTCATGTGGCCTGCGGCCAGGGGGCCCTTGCAATTTCTGAAATCCAGCCGGAAAACCATAAAAGGATGGAAGCTTCCGATTTTATTCATGGATACCAGGTGAAAGTGAATGACGAATTCGACCGCTAAGCCCCTGCCTTCGGCCAGGAAGCTTGCCTACCAGGCTTTATATGAAATCCTTGAGAAAAAGGCCTACGCCAATCTCACCCTCCAGCACGTGCTGAAGGAATATCCTTTAAGCGGCCCGGAGAGCCGGCTTTTAACGGAACTGGTGTACGGAGTGCTTCGGAAATACAATTACCTCCTCTGGGTAATTTCCCGCCTCAGCACCTATTCTTTGAAGAAAATCCATCCATCCGTGAAGATTCTTCTCTGCCTGGGACTCTACCAGCTCATGTACCTCACAAGGATTCCTGCCTCTGCGGCTGTCAATGAATCGGTAAAAATAGCAAAGAAAATCACCCACAAAGGAAATGTGGGTTTCATCAATGCCATCCTTCGGGGCTATATCCGCAAAAAGGATGAACTTTCCCTGTTTCCAAGGGAAGAAAATCCTGTTCTCTACGATTCCCTTTACTGGAATGAACCGGAGTGGCTGGTGAAATGGTGGCAGTCTCATTATACGGATGAGGCTGCGTCCATTCTGAAAGCCTTCAACGAAACGCCGAAGCTCGCAATCCGTGTGAATCCGTTAAAAACAAACCGGGATGAACTCCTGAAAATGATGGGGGACAGGGGCATCAAAGCAGAAACGGTGCCCTGGAATGACCAGGCCCTCATCATTACAGAAGGGGCCCATACATTCTGGCCGCTGGCAGAGGAGGGGCTGGCCTACGTACAGTCCCTTTCCTCCATGATTCCTGCCGCTGTCCTTTCTCCAAAGGAAGGGGAGGCGGTGCTTGACATGTGTGCCGCCCCCGGCAGCAAGACCACCCAAATGGCGGAAATCATGAAGAACAGCGGCACCATTGATGCCTGGGACCTTTATCCCCATAAGATTTCCCTCATTAAAAACAATGCAAAGAAACTGGGTATTTCCATCATCCATGCTGGCGCCAGGGATTCGGCAAAACCATTTCCTGCTCTCCATGGAAAGTATGATAAAGTCCTTCTGGACGCCCCCTGTTCGGGACTGGGCGTTCTTTCCCATAAGCCGGAAATCCGCTGGCACCGAAGGGAAGAGGATTTAAAGGCATTCCCGCCGCTTCAGGAAAAACTTCTTTCCTGCGCCGCCTCCTACGTGAAGGAAGGGGGCACCCTGGTGTACAGCACCTGTACTTTGAATCCGGCGGAAAATGAAGAGATGGTTCGTCAATTTTTAAGAGACCACCCCCATTTCAAGCCTCTGGACTTTACCTTATATGAAGGAAAGACGTCAAAAGAAGGAATGATGACCATTCTGCCCTATGACATCCAAAGCGACGGATTCTTCATTGCAAAAATGCTGAAGCAGTAATTCTTTATAGAATAGAAGGAGTCAATATGCCTTTTAATATCTGGGGACACACCCTTCCGGAAATGGAAGAATGGGTGGTGTCCAAAGGTTTCCCAAAATTCCGGGCCAAGCAGCTGCAGGATTACCTGTACCGCCGCTATGTGTACGATTTTTCCGAAATGAAGCAGCTTCCCGCTGCCATGCGGGACATGCTGCGAAAGGATGCCATCCTAAGCAAACCGGAAATCATGAGCACCCTTTCCTCCAATGACGGGGACACCACGAAAATCCTCCTTAAGCTTTCCGACGGCTCCCTCATTGAGACCGTGTGCATGCACCATGTCTATGGGAATTCCATCTGCATATCCACCCAGGTGGGCTGTGCCATGGGCTGCGTTTTCTGCGCTTCCACCAGGAAGGGCCTTGAAAGAAACCTCACCGCCTCCGAAATGCTGGCCCAGGTCTACGCATTCAAGGAAAAACTGGATGCGCCTATCCACTCCATCGTCCTCATGGGATCCGGCGAACCACTCACCAACTATGAGGAGGTGCTCCGTTTCATCCGTCTGGCAGGGGACAGGGGTTTGTTGAATATCAGCCTTCGAAACATCACCCTTTCCACCTGCGGCATTGTGCCCCAGATTTACCGTCTGGCCGATGAGCATCTGCCCATTACCCTGGCCATCTCCCTCCATGCGCCGAACGATACTATTCGAAACCGCATCCTTCCGGTGAGCCGCAATTTTAAAATCGAAGATGTGGTGAAGGCGTCCCGCTACTACTTCAAGACCACCGGGCGGAGGGTCACCTTCGAATACATCCTCATCAAAGATGTGAATGCATCCCCGGAAAATGCGGAGGAACTGTGCCGTCTTACGGGAAAAATGAACTGCCATTTCAACCTGATTCCCATTAACGGAACCGAGCATATCAAACTCTATCCGCCGGACATGGATGAAATCCGTAAATTCGTTTCCATCCTGGAAAAGCACGGAAAGAGTGTCACCGTCAGAAGGCAGATGGGCGATGAAATCCAGGCAGCCTGCGGACAGCTGAAGCGCCGTTTCCTCACTGACAACCGGGAACCATAGGCAGCACTTTTCTCCGATTTTCCATTTTCTCCTATTTTTTCCTCCCATTTTGGGGACGGACTGCAGAATTGTCCCTATTTCATAAACGGAATTCCCACTTTTTCCTAAAAAACAGGCTTTTGAGGGGCACAGAAAATTGACTATCACCTCCGTTGATGTTAGTATTAAATTAATTGGATAAGTTATGGTTTATCAGTTCCCCGGACATTTCAGACATGGGGACTCTTTCTGGATAGGAAAAGATTTAGATGATACTAACTTATGGAGAATCGGACAAGGGCCTTGTAAGAAAGGTCAATGAGGACGCCATCAATCTTTCTGTGGAAAACCTGTACCTTCTGGCAGACGGCATGGGCGGCTATGACGGCGGTCAGATTGCCAGCACCCTGGCAGTCAAGAGTGCCGGACGCTTCCTGAAGGATACGCCTGTTTTAACAGAGCAGCTGCTGAAGGAGTCCTTTTATTGTGCTAACAGGGCTATCCTCAATGAGAAAGTAGATCAGCCGGAGCTCAAATCCATGGGTACCACCATGGTGGCCGCTGCCGCCTGTGAGGGAAAGCTGCTCTGGGCCCATGTAGGTGACAGCCGCCTTTACCGCTTTCAGGACGGAAAATTGGAGCAGGTAACCGTGGACCATTCCTTCGTCATGGAACTGGTAACGGAAGGGAAGCTGTCCCTTGCGGAAATGCGGGTGCATCCGCGAAAGAATGAGATTACCCGGGCCGTGGGCATTGAGGAAGACATGAAAGTGGATACCGGCTCCTTTGCACTGGAAGACGGCACTTTCATCCTTCTCTGTACCGACGGCGTTTCGGGCATGGTGGAAGACAGTGATTTGGAAAGTCTCATTGCGTCCAGCCCCAGAAAGACTAAAGAAGACCTGAAAGAACTGGGCCGCCGCATCATGGATAAAGTCTATGAAGCAGGAGCCAGAGACAATGCCTCCTTTATATTGATTCAATTTTGGAACTGAGTGGAGTGAACTATGACTGGTAAAATTCTTGATGAACGTTATGAACTGATTGAAAAAATCGGTTCAGGCGGTATGGCCGATGTATACAAGGCCAAAGATATCCTTCTTGACAGGATTGTGGCAGTCAAAATTCTGCACAGCAGTTTTGCAGAAGACAATGATTTCATAGTGCGGTTCCGCCATGAAGCCCAGTCAGCAGGAAAACTGTCCCATCCCAATATCGTAGGGATTTACGATGTAGGCTGCGACGGTGATGTCCATTACATTGTCATGGAATACGTGGAAGGGGAAACGCTGAAGCAGTACATCCAGAACCATCCCAATATTCCCATCGACACAGCTGTCCGCATTGCCATTGAAATCGGCTATGCCCTGGAAGAAGCCCATGCCAACGGTATTATCCACTGCGATATCAAGCCTCATAACGTGCTTCTCACCAAGACAGGAAAGGTGAAGGTTACGGATTTCGGCATTGCCCGTGCCATCAATTCCTCCACCGTCATTGATAAACAGTCCATTCTTGGTTCCGTGCACTACCTTTCGCCGGAACAGGCGGCAGGGGACAAGATTACTGCCAAGACCGATATCTATTCCCTGGGTATCGTTCTTTATGAAATGTTGACCCACCACCTTCCCTTCGAAGGGGAAACGGCGGTAAGCATCGCCCTTCAGCACATGCAGGGAGATATTCCGCGTCCCACCAAGTACAATCCCGCCATTTCTCCTATGCTGGAGGAATGCCTTTTAACAGCCCTGCAGAGGGACCCGGATAAACGGTATGACACGGTGTCCGATTTCATTTCCGAACTGAAAATCGCCCAGGGCTTTACCACCACCATCTACAAGCCTGCCTCCCATGACTTCACCGCCATGACAAGGCCCATTCCCCAGAAGGCGGTGCGGGCCCACAAGGTGCAGAAGGAAACAAAGCTCACCAGGTTCATCACGAACCTGCCGCAGAAATACATATGGATCGGCATGGCCGTCCTTTTCATCATCTGCTTCGCATGGGCCTTTTTCAGCTTCGGTAATTTCTGGAGCTCTGAAAACATTACGGTCCCCAATGTGGTCGGAAAGCCGGTGGAAGTGGCGGAAACCACGCTGAAGAAGCTGGACCTTAAAGTATCAGTGGATGAAATCGCCAGCGATGACGTGCCGGCGGGCCAGGTCATTTCCCAAACACCCGCCGCCGGAACCAACGTGAAGGCCCGCCGCATTATCCATCTCACCGTCAGCAAGGGCGGCTCGGCTATGCTCATCCCTGACCTGAAGGGTCTTACCCTGGAACAGGCCAAGGAAAGACTGGACAAGATGGGCCTTACCCTGGGGGCTGTGGAAAACGGCAATGACCCCGATAAACCATCGGATGTGATTATTTCCCAGAGCCCTGAATCCGGCGCCAAAGCTACCAAGGGAACCAGGGTGAATATCGTCATCAATATGAAGCAGAAGGTTCATGTGCCCAATGTGGTAGGCATGACCCTTGCCGATGCCAGAAATACCCTGCTTTCCATGAAACTTTCCGTAGGCACCATCAGCGCTTCCGACGGCACCGCCGCTGATGACAGCAGTGCCATCATTATTTCCCAGGACCCCGCCGGCGGCGAATCCACCTCCTCCAATGTAGTAAACCTGACCATTGGAAAGAAGAAAGCCCAGTCCAAGACCGGCACTGTGAATATCTCCATCCCTAAAGGCGGCAATGCCCGGCAGGTGGAAATCTACGTCACCGATGACAACGGGAAACATACCGCCTACAGCGGAAAGGCAGCTCCCGGAAGCACTGTGAGCAAGGATGTTTCCGGCACAGGAAGCGTTCACGTACAGGTCGTCATCGACGGCTCTGTCGTACAGGATCGGGAGCTCTGATGATGAAGGGACTGATTCTGAAGAACCAGAACGGCTACTTCTCCATATACAGCGGTGAAGGAGCACTTTCCCTCTGTCGCTCCCGGGGAAAACTGAAGCGGCGGACCGATATCCTGGTGGGGGATTATGTGGATTTTGAAACGGGGAAGGGCAGTGAAGCAGTCATCACCCATGTGTATCCCCGTAAAACGGTGCTTTACCGTCCTCCCTCCGCCAATATCGACCAGCTGGTACTGGTATCAGCCATCCGTACTCCCGATTTGAACCTTTTCCTTATGGATAAAATGGTGGTTCTTGCTGAAGAAGCGGGCGTTGAACCACTCATTGTGATTAACAAGGCCGATCTGGATGAGGAAAGGGCAGACAAGGCGGTATTCTACTACCGAAAGGCTGGCTATCCGGCCTTTTCCTTATCCCTTCTTCGAAATGAGGGACTGGAAGAATTAACCGCTGCCTTCCATGGGACGGTGACAGCCTTTTCCGGCCCCTCCGGCGCAGGCAAATCCACCCTTCTGAACCGGATACTTGGGAAATCCCATTTCCAATCCGGAGAAGTGAGCCGTCACACCGGCAGGGGAAAAAATACCACCCGCCACGCCGAACTGATCCAATGGAAGGACCATCAATTCCTTATGGATACTCCCGGCTATACCCATCTGGATGTCAACCGGATAGAAATAGACCATCTTTCCTATCTGTTCCGCGACTTCCGCCCCTTTCTGGACCAATGCCGGTTCAACGACTGCATCCATGACAAAGAACCGGACTGCGCCGTAAGAAAAGCGGTGGAGGATGGACTGATTCAGCAGAAACGGTACCAGTCCTATTTGGAAATACTGGATGAAATAAGAAATCCAAGGAGGTAAATCATGAAAATTGCTCCCTCTATACTGGCTTCTGATTTTTCCCGTCTGGCAGAGGAATTGAAAGATATTGAGAAAGGCGGCGCCGACTACGTCCATCTGGACGTCATGGACGGCCATTTCGTGCCCAACCTTTCCTTCGGTGTGCCCATAATCAAAGCCCTCCGGCCCTGCACAAACCTTCTCTTCGACGTACATCTCATGACCTATCACCCCGAAGAATACCTGGAGGGTCTGGAAAAGGCGGGCACCCACATGGTATCCTTCCATGTGGAAGCGGTGCTGCACCTGGACCGCATGATTCATAACATCAAAGACCGGGGCATGAAAGCAGGCATAGCCCTGAACCCCGGTACATCCCTTGCTTCCATAGACCAGGTACTGCCCCTCCTTGATTTCGTCCTCATCATGTCCGTAAACCCCGGCTTTGGAGGACAGAAATTCATTCCATACAGCCTTGATAAAATCGCCGCCCTGTCAGCAATGATAAAGGAAAGGGGACTCACCATTCCCATCGAAGTAGACGGCGGCGTCAATAAGGACAACGCCCCTCTCCTTAAAAAAGCGGGCGCAGAAATCCTCGTAGCCGGATCTTCCGTCTTCGGTAAAGAAGACAGGGCAGCGGCCATCAGGGATTTGAAAGTATAATCAAAAGAGCGGCACTCCTGCCGCTTTTTTAGTGGTCTGCCAAAGTGATGCAAAACCGCAGCAGCTTTTGGCTAGGGAAGCGCTGATTAAATCGTTATCGGATTTCATTCTTGTATTTTTATTCAATACGAGGAATAAGTCGACGCGAATAGCGAGCTATTTAAGGAGGCTTATGACGAAGTATTGAATAAAAATACTTATGAAATTCGATTCTGCGAATTAATCAGTGCTTCCCTAGAGACACCTGCCGCATTGTCATTTCGACGGTCCGCAGCGATGTGGAGAAATCTTCCGCCCATACAACGATTCCTATCGTTCAACTGTTCCTCGGCCCTGTCCCCAAGCCACTAGTCCACCAGCTCACTAGTACACTATTCCACCAGCCCACTATAAAAATCGGTCTCCCTTAAGGAAGCGCTGATTAATTCATTGTTTGCTTTTATTCTTGAATTTTTATGCAATGCAAGGAATGAGGCGACGCGAATAGCGAGCTATTTAAGGAGTCTCATGACGAAGCAGTGCATAAAAATTCTTATAAAAGCAAACTCTATGATTTAATCAGTGCTTCCTTAAAGATTGTCAAGCACCAGCCTCTCTTAAGTGTTACAATAAGAGTTGTAATTTATTTTTATTTTAACAGGAGTCATATATGAGTGAAATGAATCGGATAGACCATTATCTGAGCACCGACGGCATCCGCATTACCGTAGCCGATGTAACGGAAGCGGCCCGCGAAGCCCAGGAAATTCATCATCTTCCTTCCCTGTCTGCAGTGATTTTGGGAAAGGTATTGAATGCAGCAGCCATTCTGGCCATGGATTTCAAGAACCATGAAGGAGTATCCCTGAAATGGGTGACCAATTCTCCTCTGGGAACTATCCATGCCGATGCCTATGAAGGCAGGTATGTGCGGGGATTCATTGAAAATCCCGACGACGGAAGCACTCCCTATTCCGACAGCGAGGAAGCGAAATGGGTGAGCCGGAAAGGAAAGCTCTTCGTCACCCGATATTCTCTCCTGAAAATGCCCTATGTTTCGGCGGTGGACCTGGGGGACGGAGACGCAGCATCCTGCGTTTCCGACTATATCAATTCCTCAGATCAGACCCTGTCCCATGTGGAAATCGAAACTATTACAGACAAAGAGGGAAAAATCATCCGCATGGCCGGCTTTATTGCCCAGCTCATGCCGGAAGGAGATAAAAAACTTTTCGGAGAGCTTTTTGCAAAAGACCGGAAATGGGACCTTTTTGATGAAACAGGAAAAGCCGATTCCCTCTCCGCCCTTCTTCATAAAGAAAATTATGTTCTTCTTGGAAGCGCTCCCGTTTCTTTCCGCTGCACCTGCGGCGAAGATCGTATCAAGCATTCTCTCCAGGGCCTGCCTTTAGTTGAACAGCAGGGGCTCCTGGATGATGACCATATAGAAATCGAATGTCACTACTGCGGGAAAAAATATGAAATTTCCCGGGAAACTCTGGTGAAATGGTTTAATGAAAAGGGAGGAAATGTACAATGAGTAAACTGGCTTTTATCGGCGGTACCGGTGTATATGACCCCGGCATCCTCACGGATCTTCATTCCGAGGTGATTGATACGCCCTATGGGAAGGCGAGCTATGAATCCGGCAAGTTCGGCAAAAAGGAAATCATTTTCCTGGCCCGTCATGGCGTTCATCACACCATTCCGCCTCATAAAATTAATTACAGAGCCAATATTTACGCCCTGAAAATGCTGGACGTGAAGGCCGTAGTTTCCACCACCGCCGTAGGCTCCCTGAATCCGGACTACAAGGCAGGGGAGCTGGTGCTGGTGGACCAGTTCATCGACATGACGAAATCCAGGGAAGGCACCTTTTACGACGGAGAGCATTACGGCGTGGCCCATCTGGACATGACCCATCCCTACTGCGAAACCCTCCGGGAAGCCATTATCAAAGCGGCCAAAGAGGAGCACATTACCCTTCATCCCCATGGAACCTATATCTGCACCGAAGGCCCCCGTTTTGAGACCCCTGCGGAAATCAAGGCTTACCGCCAGTGGGGGGCCGATGTGGTGGGCATGACAAACCTGCCGGAATGCGTACTGGCCAGGGAAGCGGAAATCTGCTATTCCACCATTTCCATGGTTACCAACTTTGCCGCCGGTATTTCCGACACGCCCCTTTCCCACAAGGAAGTGGTGGACTGCATGAACCATAACCTGGAAAGCTTTAAGAAAATCATTACCATCCTTTCCAAGACCTACGACCCCGATACAGAATGCAGCTGCCACCATGCAGCTAAAGATTTCGGAGGATTCCATCTCTTATGAGCGAAGCACTTTGGTCCCTGAAATGGGAAAAGGGAGAGCTGGTACTGCTTGACCAGACAAAACTGCCACTTGAAATTTCCTATATCCACTGCCAGGGAAGCGGGGAAGTGGGGGACGCCATTTCCCGCCTCTCTGTCCGCGGCGCCCCGGCCATCGGCGTGGCAGCGGCCTACGGCATGGTTCTTGCATTAACGCAGCTGAAAAAGGAAGGGCTCTCCGGACCTTCTTTGAAAGACGCATTTCACCGGGCAGCCAGGGAACTGTCCGCCGCCCGTCCCACCGCAGTGAATCTGTCCTGGGCGGTGAAGGAAATGGTTCATACCTTTGACAGCCTGCCGGAAGAAAGGGCCCTGGAAGGACTAACTGCAAGAGCCGAGGCCATCGAAAGAGAAGACAAGGCCATCTGCAGTGCCATGGCAGACCATGGGGCCGACCTGTTCAAGGGGAGAAAGGACCTTCGCATTCTGACCCACTGCAATACGGGAGCCCTGGCCACCGCCGGCATAGGCACCGCCTTCGGTGTCATTTACCGCCTCCATGAAAGGGGACAGCTGGAAAGAGTGTATGCCGATGAAACAAGGCCCCTTCTGCAGGGCGCCCGGCTCACCGGCACGGAGCTCATGGCTAATGGTATTCCTGCCAGTCTCATTACCGACAGCATGGCCGGGTGGGTGATGAAGGAAAAGAAAATCGACGCCGTCATTGTAGGCGCCGACCGCATTGCCGCCAATGGCGATGCGGCCAACAAGGTAGGCACCTACAGCCTCTCCGTGCTCTGCGCCTACCACCACATTCCCTTCTATATTACCGCCCCCTTTTCCACCTTTGATTTCTCTATTTCCAGTGGAGACGAAATTTCCATTGAAGAAAGAAATCCGGAAGAAGTGCGGCAGATAAAAGGCGTTTATACGGCGCCGAAGGATATGCCCGTATTCAATCCCGCCTTCGACGTAGCACCTCATTCACTGATTACCGGTATCATCACAGAAAGAGGAGTCCTCACTCCGCCCTATGATGTGTCCATAAAGAACTACGAAAGGAGTTTACAATTATGAGTGATTCTATGATTCGCGATATTACACTGGCTGACAACGGGGAGCAGCGCATCCGCTGGGTAGCCAAATTTATGCCTGCCCTGAATGCCCTTCGGGAAGAATTCATTAAGGACCAGACCTTCAAGGGAAAGACCATTGTCATGTCCATCCATCTGGAAGCCAAGACAGCCTACCTGGCCCTTACCCTGAAAGCAGCCGGCGCAAACGTCATCTGCACAGGAAGCAATCCTCTGTCCACCCAGGACCCCATTGCCGCTGCCCTGGTGAAGAACGGAATTACCGTTTATGCATGGCATGGCTGCACCGATGACGAATACACCATGTTCCTGAACAAAGCTCTGGACCATATGCCTGATATCATCATTGACGACGGCGGCGACCTGGTGCACCTGCTCCATACCACAAGGGTGGATGCCAGAAAGAACCTCATCGGCGGCTCCGAAGAAACAACCACCGGCGTATACCGCCTGAAGATTCTGGAAAAGAATCATGAACTGAAGTTCCCCATGATTGCAGTCAATGATTCCTACTGCAAATACCTTTTCGATAACCGCTACGGCACCGGTCAGTCTGCCTGGGATGGCATTATCCGCAGTACAAACCTTACGGTCACCGGAAAGACCGTAGTCATTGCAGGATACGGCTGGTGCGGCAAAGGCGTTTCCATGCGTGCCAAAGGTCTCGGTGCCCATGTTATCGTTACCGAAGTGGACCCCATCAAAGCCATTGAAGCCGTGATGGACGGCTTTGAAGTCATGCCCATGGACGAAGCTGCGAAGCTTGGGGACTATTTCCTCACCGTCACCGGCGATATCGATATCATCACAGAGCGTCATTTCCTTGAAATGAAGGACGGCGCTATCTGTGCCAACGCCGGCCACTTTGACTGCGAAGTGAGCAGGAAGGACCTGGAAAGAATCTGCACCAGAAAATTTGAAGCCCGCAAGAACATTGAAGGATATGTCCTCCCCAACGGCAAAACCGTGTTCCTCATGGCAGAAGGCCGTCTGGTAAATCTGGCAGCCGGCGACGGACATCCGGCAGAAATTATGGACCTCTCCTTTGCCATGCAGACCCTGGCAGCCCGCTACCTCCTCCAGCATGGCAGTGAAATGGAAGCTAAGGTATACACACTACCCCACGAACTGGATACCAAAGTAGCATCCATTAAGCTGGATTCCATGGGATACAAGATTGATACCCTCACCGAAGCACAGAGAAAATACCTGGGTCTTGACTAAGGGAGGCTGCCATGAAAATCCTCATCAAAAATATCGGCCTCATGAAGGACGGAAAAGTTACAGAACATAAGAATATCGCCATTGACGGAAAAAACATCAAAGAATTTCCTCTTCAGCCAAAAGAAGAAGAATACGATAAAATCATTGACGGCCATGACATGCTGGCCATGCCGGGCCTGGTCAATACCCATACCCACGTGGCCATGACCCTCTTCAGAAGCTACGCCGACGACATGGCCCTTATGGACTGGCTGCAGAATAAAATCTGGCCGGCAGAAGATCACCTGGATGACGATATCGTCTACTGGGGCAGCACCCTGGCCTTTGCAGAAATGATTCGCGGCGGCACCACCTCCTTCTGCGACATGTACATGTTCATGGACGCCTGCGCCAGAGCGGCTGACAAAGCAGGCATCCGCGGCAACCTGGCCAGAGGCCTGGCCGGTATCGGTCCCAATGGTCAGAAAGGCATCGATGAAAACGTAGAACTCTACAAGAACTGGAACGGGGCAGGGGACGGCCGCTTCAAAGTCATGATGGGGCCCCATGCACCCTATACCTGTCCTCCGGACTACATCAAAAAAGTACGGGACGTGGCAGAGAAATACGACATGCCCATCCACATCCACCTGTCCGAAACAAAGGGGGAAGTGGAAAACTGTGAAAAAGAATACCACATGACACCGATTGCCCTTATGGACTCCCTGGGCCTCTTCGAAAGACCCACCCTAGCTGCCCACTGCGTTCATGTGACAGACGACGATATCCGCATCATGAAAGAAAAGCACGTCTCCGTAGCCCATAACCCGGCCTCCAACCTGAAACTGGCCAGCGGCATTGCGCCGGTCCCCAAAATGAGAAAAGCCGGCATCACCGTAGGCATCGGTACCGACGGCGCCTCCTCCAACAACAAGCTGGACATGTTTGCAGAAATGCGCCTTACCGCCCTCATCCACAAAGCCGCAGGCTATGACCCCTTCGCCATCACCGCCAAAGAAGCGGTGGACATGGCCACCAGAGACGGTGCCAAATGCCTGGGCTACGACAACCTGGGCGAATTAAAGGAAGGATACCTGGCTGATATCATTCTGGTAGACAGAAGCGGCTTCCACTGGAAACCCAGATTCGACAGCGTATCCCTGGCCGTTTACGCAGGAAACTCCATGGACGTGGACACCGTCATCATCAACGGCAGACCGGTGATGGAACACAAAGAACTCCTCACCATTGATACAGAAAAAATGGAAGCAGAAGTGAGCCGCGTCACAGAAAAACTCTACGCCTTCACAAAGAAATAAGACATACCACTCTATGTAAATAAAAAAGCTGTGAATCATGGATTTCATAAAAATCATGATTCACAGCTTTTTGCATGGAAAGAATCCGAAAGCAGGGCAGCACAAAAACACGGATACAAATCCGTGCCAGACAGTATTGCGGGCCTCTCGAAATCAGGCGCCAACGCTGAGCATACAGGAAAGTCCTGCAGCCGCCTTGAACTTGTCGTCCGGGAATGCGGGCTCATGCTGCAAAGGATGGTAATCCGTGTTTTTGATTGGTTGTGAAGCTTTTTACAAATCTGCAGAATTCGTTTCGACGTCCCTGGGCCCCGGGAAATCGGGGAGGAAAATCAGGAACCTGTATACAGGGATTCTTGGCTTTCCTTTCTGTCAAAGCTGCATTCCGGCCGGAATATTCGCGATATACATGACAGATGGGAAAAGAATCCTTCCATGGAGTTTCCTGATTTCCTTCTCCATACATTTATATTGCATAAGCCCCTCTTTTTTACAACCTCTCTTGAAATATTTGTCAAAAAATGACCAATGCACTCTTCCTCTGCCATTTCGACCACAGCGAACTAGAAAAATCTTCATGCACCATGTAAAACGGAAAACCTGAAGATGGGCTGCCCTCTTCCCGCCGACCGGCATTTAACAGCAAGTGTGACACTATCGGCATGTACCGAGATCCTTCGCTGCGCTCAGGATGACAGTGGGGGCGGGAAGGAAAATCGTGTAACGCAGGTTCGTTACTCATAAAGAAGCCAGACTGAGTCCTGAGAAACACTGAAAATTAGAATTTTATAAAACTTTTTAAATAGACGTTCACAAAAACGCGATTTTTTCTATTTATAGAATAGAGGGATGTGAAAGACCAGCAGAATGGAAAGAAGTTCTCCATGAATTCCCAAGATGGCCATAGGGAATGCAAGTACGGAGGGCAGGCGCCCATGGGTTAACCTCTTTCGATCCTTCCCCATTTTCCGGAAATGGTAAAAACTCAGTGCAAACTGAAAAAATAACAGAGAAATCCAGGACTTCAACATCTATCACGGCAGAAATGACGGGAGACTTGGGGGAAGCACTGATTCATTCACAGAGTCTGCTTTCATAAAAATTTTTATGCACTGCTTCGTCATGGGATTCCTTAAATAGCTCGCTATTCGCGTCATCCCATTTCTTGCACTGCATAAAAATTTAAGAATGAAAGCAGACAATGAATGAATCAGCGCTTCCCCTGCCTGGCGTGCGCCGTCGCACCCTTGTGCGGTCGTAGACCATGCAGACACCGAACTCATTAGGCATAGGGGATGGGAAAGGCGCCGGGTTTCTTTGTGGTGTTTTTTTATCTCCCCATTTGCACGTTTTCTTTAAATTCGTTAAAATATAGGTAGGAAATAATAGATTTAAGAGCTTTCAAAAGGAGGGGTTGCTATGCCGTCCAAATCACTGAAAGTCAAAGATTTCATGACCAAGTATGTGTTTACCGTATCTCCTGATGTGACGGTGCACCGGCTGGTAGGGCTCTTTATTACCCATCCGGTAGGGGCCATTCCTGTGGTAGGGGATGATAATGAGCTTCTGGGTATTGTTTCAGAGGGAGATCTCCTTTACAAGAAAGTGACGCCCAAGATTCCGCAGTATGTGGATGTGCTGGGCGGAAATCTGTACTACTGCGGCTTTGGCCGGTATGAAAGGTCTTTCAGAAAGCTGCTTGCTACGACGGCAGCGGAAATCATGACCAAGGATGTGCGCTGCGTCACGCCGGAAACGGATATGGAAACGCTGACGAATCTGATGGTGGATGAGCATTTGAAGACCGTGCCGGTGGTGGAGAAGAAAAAGACGGAAAATACGGATATCCAGCCTCCGGCTCGTCTGGTGGGCATTATTACCAGACATGATATCTTGGGAGCCATTGCGGCTACCGAAGCGGAAGAGCTTTTGAAGAACAGGGAACAGGTAAAGGAATAATCATTGACTGATTGAACTGCACCCAGTAGGTGCAGTTTTTTATTTGCGCGCTGCATAGTATAATAAGAGAAGCACTCCGGTTATCAGGAAGATTTCCCTTCCTGAAAAGGAGAGGGAGGTCATGGGTATGCTGAAGCTGGTTGTCCGGTTTTTAAATAAGATGCATAGGGGGATTCTCATATGCGGCGGGTTTGCGCTTTTCATGCTTCTGGGCGCATTCCTTCTTATGCTGCCTTTCTGCCAGACCGGGACCAGGGAGATTTCCTTTGTGGATGCCCTTTTCATGTCGGTGAGTACGGTGAGTGTTACCGGCATGAGCATGTTTGACCTTCGCTACGATTTCACTTTTTTTGGCCAGCTGGTGATTCTATTCCTTATGCAGGTAGGGGGACTGGGAATCATGACCATGATGGCCATGGTGAGTATCTATACCGGCCGTAAAATTCGTCTGCAGGAGCGCCTCCTTATCCGGGACTCCTTCAATCTGCAGACTCCTTCGGGCATGGTGATGCTGGTAAGGAAGATTATCGGCACTACCCTGGCGGTGGAGTTCACTTCCGGTACCCTGCTGGCGGTGTATCTTTATTTCAAATATGGTCCCATCGGCATTTACCTGGGCTACTGGCATGCGGTGTCCGCCTTTACCAACTGCGGCATGGATATCATGGGAAATGATGTGGGCTTTGCAGGCATGGCAGCCGACGGCTTTGTCAGCACGATTGTGGTTATTACCATGTTCCTTGGGGGCGTAGGATTTATTGCGCTGGATGATGTATTAAGAAATCACCGGTGGTCAAAGCTTTCATTCAACAGCAAGTTTATCTTTACCATGGAGGCCATTCTTATCCCTCTGGGGGTGGTGGTCTATTTCCTGCTGGAAGGAAATAATCCGGAAACCATGGGTCATATGGGAACCTTGGAAAAATGGCAGAGTGCCCTTTTCATGTCCGTGTCTTCCAGGCTTGCGGGGTTTGTGGTTTTTGATATACATTCCATGATGAGCTCCACCGTCCTTTTTGTCATGATGTTCATGTTTATAGGGGCGGCGCCTGTTTCCACCGGCGGCGGCATCCGCACCACCACCATGGGTCTTCTCATGCTGTCCCTTTATGCGTGGATACGGGGAAAGCGGGAGGTGGTGCTGTTTCATAAGCAGGTGGATTCCAAGTGCCTGGTGAAGGCGTCCAACGTGTTTACCCTGGCCATGGTGCTCACCTTCATTACCGCCTTTTCCGTGTTTGCCCTGGAACCGAAGGATTTCAGCTTTGAGGATGCCCTCTTTGAATCGGTGTCTGCCTTCAGCACCGTGGGATTCAGCATGGGGCTCACGGGGGAGTGGAATACGGCGTGCAAAATCGTTCTTATGATTGCCATGTATATTGGTCGTATCGGTGTGATGACGCTTGCCATTACTTTTGCCAGCCATCATAATAGTTCTGTGAAATATCCGAAGGAAAATGTTGTTATAGGTTAGGGAAGCACTGATTAATTCATAGAGTTTGCTTTTATAAGAATTTTCATGCACTGCTTCGTCATGAGGCTCCTTAAATAGCTCGCTATTCGCGTCGCCTCATTCCTTGCATTGCATAAAAATTCAAGAATAAAAGCAAATAACGAATTAATCAGCGCTTCCCTGGAGGTAGCATATGGGTCAGAAATTGCAGTTTTTTGTAGCCGGCCTTGGCCGGTTTGGAAAGAGTGTGGCTGTTACATTGGAAAAGATGGGTTATGACGTGATGGCCATGGATATTGATGAAGATGTGGTGCAGGACCTGGCGGACACCCTGGGATACGTGGTGTGCGCCGACTGCTCCGATGAAAAGAACCTCACCGCCATCGGCGCAGGCAATGCGGATATTGCCGTGGTTTCCGTAGGAGACCTTTCCGCCAGCCTCATGACCACTCTTCTTTTGAAGGAAATGGGAGTCAAAAAAATTGTGGTGAAGGCCCTGGATCCTTTGCACGGGAAAATGCTCCAGAAAATCGGGGCGGACAAGGTCATTTATTCGGAAAAAGAAATGGGTGTCCGCGTGGCACATAACCTGATTTCTCCCGGCATTGTGGACTACATCGAAATGGAAAACAATATTACCATCCTCTCCATCCATGTGCCGGAGGAATGGATCGGCAAAAGTATTCTGGATATTGATATCCGTAAGAAATACAACATTACCGTCGTGGCCATCAAGCGGAAAGGGGAAATGTATGTCAATCCTCATCCGGATATGCAGCTGGCCTCCGATGACATGCTCATCATTCTGGGGGATTCGGAAAGCGTGAAACGGGTCACCGCCAGTCTCGAGCAGTAGACGGCTTGATGGACACGCCCTTTCGGGCGTGAAGGTTCAGAAGGTGTGGGAAAAGGTTATTAAGATTGACAGCGCCTGCAGCGCTGAGGGTTCTTAGGTTTGACGCGCCTGCGGCTCGAGGGTTGTGGTATCGCCCTGCGGGCGATGAATTTTATAAGCCGTCTATGGCGGCGTTGGTGGGCGGCTGTGCCACCAGTATATAAACGCAAAGCTGAGGGCGCCCATCACCACCCTCAGTCCGTTAGGGCTGTCGCCCCCTGAGCGTCAGCGAACACAACCTGCCGCCGCAGGCGGCCATAACCTTCGGGCCCGCAGGGCCCGTCCAACATTCCCCTCTGAACCCTCTGAACCCGGAACATGAACCGGGCCTATGGTCTGATTTGGCTGATTAGACACTTACCCACAGCCGCCTTTCTCTTGAAATCATATATATTTTTTGCTATGATACATGGTGATTTGATTTCGTAAATCTTTGTTTCCTTCTTTCTTTCAAAAGGAAACATTTCCAGATATAGAATGATTATCAGATGAACGGTTTCTTTGATTTTTAAGTAACAGGAGTGATTCCTTTTGGAAAAGTTAGTGATTCATGGCGGACACCCTCTTCATGGACATGTCCGTGTTTCCAGCGCAAAAAATGCAGTTCTTCCTATCATTGTGGCAACGCTTCTCCCCAACACACCGGCGTCTATTATTGATGCGCCGAATCTTGACGACGTGAGCACCATCTGCAGTGTGCTTGAGTCACTGGGTGTAAAGGTGACAAGGGAAGACAATGTATTGACTTTTGATGCTTCCATGCTGGATAAGACGGAAGCATCCTATGAACTCATGAGCAAAATGAGGGCTTCCTTCCTCATTATGGGACCGCTCCTGGCTAAAATGGGTCATGCGAAAATTGCCCTCCCCGGCGGCTGCATGATTGGCAGCCGGCCCATCGACCTTCATCTGAAGGCTTTTGAAGCCATGGGCGCTGAAATCAACGTGGGCAATGGTTTCGTGGAAGGCTATGCCCCCCATGGACTCAAAGGCACCACCATTTATCTGGATTTCCCCAGCGTAGGGGCTACAGAAAATATTCTCATGGCTGCCGCCACGGCAGAGGGCCGCACCATTATTGAAAATGCGGCGGAGGAACCGGAAATTGTAGACCTGGTGACCTTCCTTAATTCCATGGGCGCCAACATTAAAGGTGCAGGCACCAATATTATCCGTGTAGAAGGGGTAAAGGAGCTTGAGGGCGTTTCTCATACCGTTATTCCTGATCGCATTGAAGCAGGTACTTTCATGATCGGCGCAGCCATGGTAGGCGGCGACGTGGTGATTGACAATGTGCTGACAGAACATTTGAAACCGCTTCTGGCCAAGCTGAATGAAGCAGGAGTGAAGGTGATTAAGGATATCGACAGCGTACGGGTCATCAGTGACGGCCATATCCGTTCCACCGATATCAAAACCCTTCCTTATCCCGGATTTCCTACGGACCTGCAGGCCCAGTTCATGGCCCTTATGACCATTGGCAACGGCATCAGCAAGATTACGGAAACTGTTTTTGAAAACCGTTTCATGCATGTAGGAGAACTGCAGCGTATGGGCGCTTCTATCCAGGTGGAAGGACGGTGCGCCATTGTGCAGGGCGTTCCGTTCCTCACCGGCGCTTTTGTAAGAGCCACGGACCTCCGTGCCGGCGCCGCCCTCACTCTTGCAGGACTGGCAGCCCATGGAGAAACGGAAGTAGGGGAACTTCACCATATTGACCGCGGGTATGATCATCTTGTAGAAAAACTGCAGGGGTTAGGAGCAGACATTGTCAGAGTCGACAGGGATTAAAAAATCATCCCCTAAAATTTCCATGCCCGCCACCCAGAATTCCCTTCTGGACTGGATCGGTTCCTTTGGTTCTGAAGATATCGGCGTAGACATAGGTACTTCCAATATTGTTCTTTTCATGAAACATAAGGGCCTTGTCTTTCCGGAAGCTTCTGTCATTGCCAGGAATCGGATGACCGGGGAGTATCTGTCCTACGGGACCAAGGCGGAGGAAATGGAAGGGAAAACACCGCCGGAAATCCAAATTTCCCGTCCCATGAGGGAAAGTGCCATTGTGGATTACAATGGCACTGCCTTTCTTTTAAATTCCATTGTGAATAAGTCTTACCTGAAGGGCATGTTCTTCCATCCGCGGCTGATTATGTGCGTGCCTAAGGGAATCAACAGCGTACAGAGAAGAGCTCTCCTGGAAGCGGCGGTGGCCGTAGGTGCCAGAAAGACCGTGCTCATTGACCAGCCTTTGGCAGCAGTGATGGGAATGGGACTGGAAACACACCAGCAGGAAGGTACCATGATTGTGGACATGGGCGGCGGCTCCACCAAAATATCTGTGCTTTCTAAACAGGGCATCGTGGTCAGCCATTTTTCAAGAGAATCGGGGAGCAGCATGGATGTGGCGGTCCTCAATACGGTGCGGGATAAGTACCATATCCGCATAGGACGGAAGGAAGCGGAAAGTCTGAAAATCGCCCTGGGTGCATCCTGGGATCTGGACCGGCAGCCAAGGATAGCTGAGACCTGCGGCCTTTCTATCGTATCCGGGCTTCCGGTAAAAATTGCAGTGACCAGTGAAGACATTGCGGGCGCCATCAATCCGATCCTTTATAAAATCTTCACTCACATCCGGGATGTATTGCAGCGCACACCGCCGGCCCTTCTGGCATCTATCCGTGAAAATGGCATCATGATGATAGGCGGCGGCTCCCAGCTTCGTGGCATGGATGATTTGATTTCCAGAATCATAGGCGTGCCGGCCCGGGTGGCGGATCGTCCGTCCTACGTGAATGCTGTAGGTGCAGGCTCTGCTCTGAACTACATCAACGATTTCAGAGACTCCCTGCAGGACTTGCATTGATTGAGGATTTCTTTTCATAACGTCCATAGAATGAATCGTAAAAAGTACGGCTTGGGGAAACCGGCTGTACTTTTTTTGTACCCTTCAGCGGTGGAGTGTATAAAAATTAATATATTTAAAGAAAAAATTCATAGTCCGTGGTAAAATAAAACTGATAATACCCGATTACATAGACTGAAACGAGGGATACCTATGAAAACTTGGAAAAAAGCAGGACTTACAGCAGCGGCTGCTCTTATGATGGCAGTGCCCGCTGAGGCAGCAGAAGTTTCCCAGAGTGCCGTCCTTTCCGGTACAGTGACTTCGGTGGTGGATGTGAATACACCGGTGAAGGAGGGACAGGTGCTGGCTACAGTGGATTCTCTGGTAGGGCCTGTACCGGCGGCCCGGGCCGATGCAGACGGCGTGGTGACGAAGGTACTGGTTGTAAAGGGACAGCAGATTACAAAACAGGATACGGTGGCTGTCATTGAGACAAAGTAATGGATAAGGAGCTTCTAATGCATGCAATTTCAAGCAAGAAAATAAAAAGACTGGCTCTTTCGCTCTGCCTGGCACTGGGATGTGTCCTGCCGGCAGCGGCGGAGGAATTCCTTCCTCTGTCCGATGTGAAGGAAGGCATGCATGGCTATGCGAAAACCGTGGTGCACGGCACGAAAATCGATACCTTCGATGTGGATGTGCTGGGCATTATGAAAAATAAAGGGAGCGCCGGCGGCGACCTGGTACTGGTGAAGGTGTCGGGCCCCCTCATTGATGAAACCGGCGGTATTGCCCAGGGCATGAGCGGCAGTCCTGTGTATATTGGCGGCAAGCTTCTTGGGGCTATTGCCTATGGATTTCCCCAGTCCGACGGACGTATCGGCATGGTCACCCCGATTTCCGATATGCTCCGGCTGTGGACGGTGGATTCTAATAAGACCGGCGATGACAGGGGACATGATGCAAACCTTATTCCGCTGGCAACGCCTCTCATGGCTTCCGGATATACTCCGTCCGGCATGGATTTTCTCACCGATAAGATGAAGGATTTCAATATGGTTCCCTATTCCGCCGCAGCTGTGGGCGCTGATGAAATACCCCGGCCCCTGGAAGCAGGCGGCGCCGTGTCGGCTACCCTGGTCACCGGCGATTTGAAGCTGGGCGCCGTAGGCACCGTGACCTATGTGGATGGAGATCACATGGTGGCTTTCGGCCATCCCTTCCTGGATAAGGGGAGCTCCTCCTATTTCATGCATAATTCCTATATTTTCACTGTAGTTCCCAGCCACAATATTCCCTTTAAACTGGGCAGTGTAGGCGCGGAAATCGGGACGGTGAACGAGGACCGGGGTTCCGGTATCAGCGGCCTTTCGGGAAAAGTACCGGAATCGGTGCGTCTCCATTCCTCCGTGCTGGACGAGGATACGGGGCGGACAGGAAGTCTGAATGTGCGTATGGTGCAGAACGAGCGCATGCTTCCCATGCTTTCCGTGACTTCCGTATATAACAATATCAGCAACACCCTGGACAGGAACGGGGAGGGCACCGTGTCCCTTTCCTACACCCTCTTCCCGGAAGATTTGAAGAAAAAGCCTTTCACAAGGTCCAATATGTACTGGTCTTCCAAGGATATTTCCGAACGGAGCGTGGATGAAATGTATAATGTCATCCGCATTCTGGAGCAGAACCGGTTTGAACCCTACAAGCTTCGTGACATTTCGGTGGACATGAAGGTGACAAAGGAGAGGAAAACCGCCCAGCTCCTTGACGCTTCCGCTTCGCCTACGGTGGTGGCACCGGGGGATACGATTTACGTAAGGGCAAGGCTTGCTCCCTATCGGGGAGAGGTGTTCTACAAGGACCTGGCTTTCACGGTTCCCAAGGACCAGCCTCTGGGGACAATGATTCTGGAAGTCAGGGGCGGCGGCGTAGTGCCTCTTCCCTATCTCATCCAGCAGCAGAAGTATAACCTCACCGATGAAATCCTGGAGCGTATCCGCACCTATAAGGATTTCAACGATTTATTTGACAAGCTGGAAAAGGAAGATAAAAACAACCAGGTGGTCGTAGAAATTCTGGACCCCAATGTGAGCATGATTTCCAAAGATGAGGAAAGCGGCACCAAGGCGGAAATCCAGGATAAGAGACCTTCTAAGAATCCGGACTATCTGAAGGGAAAGAATAAGGACGGACAGGAGGGAGAGAAGGAAGAGGACAGCCCCAAGAGCAGTGTGGACACGGACTACGTGGTTTACGGTGACGGGCAGTTCACCTTCCAGGTCATGTCTCCGGAAGACCGGGACAGAGCCCTTCGTAAACTGGCGAAATCCAACCAGAAGATGATTGCGGACATGAAGAACGAAGGAAAAGATTCCATTTCCGGCAAAGATAAGGACGGAAAGAAGGAAGAATCCAAAACGAATGCCGGAGAAAAGGATAAGAGGCCTGATACCGATAAGAAATCGGACACATCCTATTTCCTGATGAGTGATACCATTACCCGTTTATAATTAAAGCATGCCGGGGGAAAGGAGGAGAACATGGGATTTCTGGAATCATTGGGACGGCAGACCCTGTCTATTTTTCACCAGCTTGGGGCTGTTATCCTGCTCCTTGTGGCAGCGGTTCGCGAAATTTCTGCCATCCGCGGCAAAGAAACCTGCCGCCAGTGCCTGTCCTTAGGGGTCCTTTCTTTTCCCATTGTGGCCCTGACCCTGTTATTCACAGGCATGGTTCTTTCCGTGCAGATTGCCGGAGAGCTGACCAAGTACGGCGCTGATTTTACTGTCGGCGCCATTGTGGCCATCGGCATCGGCCGTGAACTGGGGCCGGTGCTCTGCGGTGTGGTGCTGGCAGGCCGGGTAGGTGCCGCCATTACAGCGGAAATCGGTACCATGCGGGTGACAGAGCAGATTGACGCCCTCCGCTGCATGGCGGTGAGCCCCATAGGCTACCTGGTGGTGCCAAGGCTTATTGCCTGCATGTGCATGCTGCCCATTCTTGATGTATTTGGCGTAGCCATCGGCGTGGGCGGCGGCATGATGGTGGCCTCCCTGTCCCATGGCGTTTCGTCCTATGTGTTCATGCATTCCATCCACGTGTACTGCGTGCCCTCCGACTTATATATCGGCGTTTTCAAATCCGTTATTTTCGGCATGATCGTGGCCCTGGTGGGCTGCGACCGGGGCATGACCTGTACTGCCGGGGCGGAAGGGGTAGGCAAGGCCACCACCCAGTCCGTGGTTTATTCCATTATCATGCTTTTTGCGGCCAATTATATTCTTTCGTCCATTCTTTTCTGAGAGGCTTTATGATTTCTATCAGACATGTGTACCAGACCTTTGGCAGCCGGCAGATCCTGAAGGATGTGAGCCTGACTGTAAAAGACGGGGAGACCATGGTCATCCTCGGTGCTTCGGGTTCAGGGAAATCCACACTGCTGAAGCTGATTATCGGGCTGCTTACGCCCACATCGGGGGAAGTGATGGTGGACGGGAAAGATATGGCCCGCCTGAGCGAAGCGGAACTGAATCAGGAAAGAAGACATATGGGGTTTGTCTTCCAGTATTCTGCCCTTTTTGATTCCATGACGGTGAAGGAAAATGTGGCCTTTGGCCTCCGCATGCATACGAAAATGGGAGAAGAAGAAATCGACAGGATTGTGAAGGAGAAACTCCATCTGGTAGGGCTGGACGGCATAGAAGACCTCATGCCCTCCAGCCTGTCCGGCGGCATGAAGAAAAGGGTGAGTCTGGCCAGGGCCATTGCTCTGGAGCCGAAAATTATTCTTTACGATGAACCTACGGCAGGCCTTGACCCCATCCGGTCTACCGATATCAGCCTCCTTATCAAGCATACGCAGAAAGTGCTCCATGCCACCAGTGTGGTGGTGACCCATGATTTGAAATCAGCGGAAATGATTGCCGACAGGATGGCTTTCCTTTATAAGGGTTCTTTCCTTGCCATAGGCAGGCCGGAGGAACTTAAACAGTCTCCTGATCCAAGGGTTCGGCAGTTTATGGAAGGACTGCCGTCGGACCCCGATTTTCTGAAAGAAGGTGATGCTCCTTGAAATGGTCTACAGAAGCTAAGGTGGGAGCCTTTTCCCTGTTGGGTATCCTTTTGTTTGCAGCCATTATCATCCAGCTGGGAAATACGGTGATTTTCGGTAAAAGCGGATTCCATGTAACCGGCTATTTCAAAGAAGCAGAAGGCATTGAACCGGGGAACCCCATCCATTATGCCGGCGTAGAAGTGGGCATGGTGGATAAGATTTCCGTGGAAAACGGGGAAGCGGTGCTCCGCCTCCGTTTCTACAAGGATGCCCAGGTACCGAGGGATGCGGATTTCTCCATCCAGACCTCCTCTGTCATGGGCGGCAGGTTTATCAAGGCTTCCGGCGGCCATCAGGAAAGGGGCTACCTTTCCGACGGCATGACAGTGCAGGGGAAAGCGGCTCCCGGTATCGACCAGGCCATGGATAAAATGGATAAGCTCATCAATTCCGCCCAGACCATGCTTGACGGTATCAATACGGTGGTAGGAGATCCGGCGGCCCAGAGGAATGTGAAGAACAGCCTCAACAACTTTGATGCAGTTTCCGAAAACCTGGCCATCCTGACAGCCCAGGGCATTCAGACTGCCAATGAAATACAGGGGATTACCTCCCAGATTAATTCCATGCTTTACCAGCTCAACGGCGACGGCAAGACAGTGAATGATGCCCGTCAGATTATGGACAATCTGGTGGTGGCTTCTGAAAATGCAAAAGAAATTTCAGGCAACGCAAAAGAGATTTCCGGAAAAATTAATGGTATAATGAATGGGCAGACCAATTTTGATGTATCTGTTTCCGGCGAATTGTTATATAATACTAAACAGGATGATTTTTCGCCGAATCTGTTTCTCCGCATAGGTAAAGGCACCTATGGACTCCTGGGGATTGAGTCGCTGACCAATGATCCTGTATATGATGCCGTATTTGGTAGGACGAGAGGGATATACGGCTATCATGCAGGCATTATCAGAAACAAACTGGGTGCCGGTGTGGACTACGAAAAGAACCGGTGGAAATTCTCGGCAGACCTCTACGATCCCAATGATCTGACCATGCGGGTTCGTGGAAGTTATGCGCTGGATGACCATTTCTTCCTCACCGGACAATCTATATTCCCCCATAATAACAGGGGCGGCGGTGAATATATCGGCCTTGGCTACAACTATTAATAGACATCTATCTAGAAGGGATGAAATTTATGAATAAATATACCTACCGTATTTTGGCAGCTTCCATTGTAATGGCACTTTCTTTTGGGGTTGGTGCCCAGGCAAAGGGGTCTGAAACTCGCGTTACCACAGACCCTTCCATCACAGAAAAAGCTCTTGCCGCCCAGATGAAGCAGGTAAGTACCGATAAAAGTGTGAATTTCAATAATATGCTCATGCAGAAGAATCTGGGAGACGCCCTGACCGACGCAGCCGGTCCGGAAGCTTCTTCCTTGGATATCGACCTTCGTGGCGCTGTTTCCACGGCTATCCAGAATAACCGGGATATCACCATTGCTGACCTCCAGAGGAAGGAAGCAGAAGCTGATGTAAGTGCGGCAGCTGCTGCCAAGAATCCGCAGGTAGGATACAGCTGGCAGGGAAATCAGTTTAAAACCCGCATTGTTTCCACTTCCGGAGAAACGAACAATCGCTCTTACAGCCAGGGACTTAAAGTAACCTGGCCTATCTGGACCGGTGGCAATGTGGAAGGCCAGATTAACAAAGCCAGATATGCAAAGAATATTGCAGATTTGACCTACTATAAAACAGAAGCAGATACAAAGCTTTCTGCGGTAAAGGCTTATTATACCTATCTGGAAAATATCAAGCTGGCCGATGTGCAGGCACAGTCTGTGGACGACTACGCCAGCCATCTGAAAAATGTACAGCAGCAGTTTGATGCAGGCATTGTGGCCAAATTGGATGTACTGACTTCCAGCACCTCCCTGGCCAATGCGAAGCAGAGCAAAATTGCCGCTGACAATGCAAGGGATATTGCAGAAGCCAACCTGAACAATATCATGCGTATTCCCATGAATACCAAGCTGAACCCGCTGGATAAGGATTTCCCAGAACCGGCCTTTGATATTACCATGGACCAGGCCATTTTGATGGCCCAGAAATATCGCTGGGAACTGATTCAGGCCGATTATAATGTCCGTGTAGCCAACGAAGCGCTGAAAATCGCAAAATCCGGTTATATGCCCACCATCAGCGTTGATGGTGGATATAGCTGGGATCAGGCAGCCCTTTCAAAAATAGACAAAGATGATTGGGCACTTCTTGGAAAAATCAGCTGGAACCTCTGGGATGGCGGCTCTACCCAGGCAGCAGTAAAGAAAGCCAAAGAGGGTGTGAAAGTGGCCCAGGAACAGCTCCTCCAGGCCCGTGAGACGGTGGAACTGGAAGTACGGCAGGACTACCTCAACATTCTTTCCTATAAAGAACAGATTCGTGCCACCGAAGCCGCTGTGGCCCAGGCAGAAGAAGCCTACAAAATTGCGGCTGTCCGTTACAGCAGCGGCGTAGGCATCAACCTGGATGTACTGGATGCGGAACTGCAGCTCAATACCGCCAGAACCAACTACATCACCGCCCTTTACAATTACAACATCGGCCTGGCTACCCTGGAACACGCCATGGGCATTCCGGCAGTGATTCATCCCGAATTCGCATCGCCTCTGAACAAGGCCATTGAAAACAGCGGGAAATAAGACAGGCGCTAGGGAAGCGCTGATTAAATCGTTATCGGATTTCATTCTTGTATTTTTATTCAATGCAAGGAATCAGTCGACGCGAATAGCGAGCTATTTAAGGAGACTGATGACGCGGCATTGGATAAAAATACATATGAAATTTGATTCTGCGAATTAATCAGTGCTTCCCTAGGGGAATATCATTACGAGATGATTGCCTGCGTCCCCTTTAGGGTGGCAAAGGAACTGGATTCGTAGGGGAGTGAAGCGACCTGAGAATCCAGTGACATGCTTTCCCGTGGGGAAGAGGGCCACGAAGTGGCGAAGGGGTGCTCCATGGTACACGTCCATAGTGTCTGTGGATGGTCTACCAGCTCACTAGCCAACTAGTCCACTAGCTCACTAGCACACTAGTCCACTCGTCATTCTGAGCGAAGCGAAGAATCCCGGTACACGCTGATAGTGACACATAAGAACCAAGAAACCAGATACTAGAAACTAGAAACCAAAGAAATTAGAGAGTCATACATTGGGGAGATACCTTTGAATAGTAAAATCAAATGGTGGCTGAATGGGATAGCTGCATTTATTTTCGTGCTGCTATGCGCCATTTACCTCCTGATCCGACCGATAATTGTACAAAACCTGGAGCCGGTGCTGAAAGAGCAGCTGGGAGGAAGGGTGAATGGCACCCTTTCCTGGCAGGCCATGGACTTGGACCCTGAACTTAATCTTTCCTTTACCAAATTGGAACTGAAGGATGAGAACGGGGCAGATGTGCTTTCTGCGCCTACTTTGACCGTAGGATGGACTATGTCTTCCCTCTACAACTATCTCATCAACAATGCCGGCGTGGCCTCCGTAGTAAAGGATGTAACCGTGGAGGATCCGGAGCTCTCTTTGGCCCAGAAGGCTGACGGTACTTGGAATGTAAGCACCATTCTGAAACCGTCTGAATCTTCCGACAGCGGCGTGTTTACAGGGAAGGTTATCATTTCAAACGGCACGGCGAATGTGAACACCGCCAAGGCAGGGGAGATGACCCTTTCTGCTTTGAATGGTTCCTTTGCATGGGATGATAATTCCCGGATTACCGGCGGTCTCAAAGGCACTTTCCTTGACAGCGCTTTCAAGAGCTCCCTTGATTACAAGGACAGCGGTCATATGGAAATCAAAGTAAGCACAGACCCCATTCCATTAAAATCGCTGCAGCCGCTGCTGGATGCTTTCCCCCAGCTTCAGAATCAATTAACATTGGAAGACGGTACAGGCAAGGTAACGGACGCGAAAATCTGGAAAAGTGACGGCGCCGTTGCCTACCGGGTGACCGGTTCTTTTAACCATGCTGCTCTTAGCTATGATAATTATGTTCTAGCTGATGGAGCAGCCTTTTTTAATATAGAAAACGGTGTAGTTTCCTTGTCCCGTGTGTCGACTCTGGTGAATGGACAGAAGCTGACCGGTGATGTTTCCGTGGATACCAATGCGGAAAACCCTGTATTCCAGGGCAGCCTGTTTCTCCATCAGGTGGACGTAGGGGCGCTTCTTCCCGATTACAATATTTCCGGCATTCTGGATGGAAATCTGGATTTTGCAGGTACCATGGACAATCCCTCTATTTCCGGTGCCCTTACCGGAAAGGAACTTTCCTATGAAGGATATGATGTAAAACGGGCTAAGGCTGTTTTTGCGTACCATGATGATAAATTAACCGTTTCCCATTTGGAAGCGGACAGGGACGGAGGCCATCTGGAAGGACGGGCCTCCTATGATAGGCTGAGCGGCGACTTTTCCGTAAGCCTTCTGGCAGATAATATCAATCTTGACGGACTTCCTGTCAATTCTCCTGTTACCGGCACCGTAAGCGGCTATGGACTGGCGGAAGGAAATTACCTGAACGGCTCTCTTTCCCTGAAGAAAGCATCGGCCTCCATAGAAGGAACGAATCTTTCCTATGACAATATGGCTGCCGGAAATCTGTCCGGCTTTGGTAGTTACGATGGCAGCAGCTGGCAGGTTACAGCTCTGGGAAGCGGAGTTTCCTATGACGGCATGTCTTTCGACAGCCTTTCTTTCTCAGCAGAAAACAGGGACGGCGTGATTACCGTTCCCTACCTGTCTGGAGCAGGGGAAGAAGGTTTCTTCACAGGAAATGGCTATTACAGCGATAACGGCATGAATTTTGATGTGGAAATTTCCGACATGAATCTGGCACCTTTTTCCTCCTATGCAGGAGTGGACCTGGGCGGCCGGGTATGGGCCAAAGCCCATGTAACCGGTACTCCTGATAAGCCGGAAGGAACTTTTGACTTCAGGGCTGGAAATGGTTATGTGAAAAATGCTGCCTTTGACAGTGTGTCAGGCCATGCGGTCCTTGCAGGGGACAGGGCAGCTATTTCTTCCCTTGTCTGGGACGGACCGTCCGGGCACCACAGCATCAGCGGAACCATCGGTATCAGTGCACCTCATGATATGAATCTTTCTGTGAAGACGAAAGAAACCAGGATTGAAACGCTCCTTTCCCTGGCAGGCCTTGATTATCCGGTGACCGGCTGGATTTCCAATGACCTTTCTCTTACAGGAACGGTGGATCATCCGGTGGTATCCGGTGATTTTCACGCATGGAGCGGCTCCGTCATGGGTGAGCTTTTCCAGAGTATTTCCGGTAAGTACAGCTATGACGGGCAGGATGTAACTTTGGAAAACTGCCTTGGCTACATTTATGACGGCACCGCCCTGGTGAATGGCAAAATCAGGGGGAAGGATTTGGAACTGGAAACATCTCTTAACGATGTCAGCATTGAAAGAATTCTTCCTGGAAAGGGCATCGAAGGTACCCTTTCCCTCCTGGGCCATGTGAGAGGCACCACGGACAGTCCCGTGTTTGATGGTATGGCTTCCACCAGGCAGATTACCATTGCCGGCAATACCATCAGGAACGTGTCTGCCGGCATCCACTATAAAGACGGTCTGATTTCCCTGGATGAAGGGAGTTTCCGTCAGAAGCAGGGAAGTTTTACCTGGAAGGGCAGTTATAATACCAATTCCGGTGCACTGGACGGATTTTTGAAATTTGACAGCTGGAACATCAAAGATATAATGAGATTCTTCAATAAGGACGTGGACGGCGTAGACGGACAGGTGGAAGGCAGTATGCGTATCAGCGGCACCACCGATTCACCGAATGTAAATTTCAATGCCCATGTGCTGGGCGGCCATCTGGGCAGCGCAGTGCTGGGAGAGGGGAAAGTGGACTTCTCCTACATGAACGGCGCCCTGTCCATCCGCGAATGTCGTATTCCCATCGGCTCCGGCGTCCTGGCAGCCCAGGGCTCCATGAACAGTGCAGGGGACCTGGATATCCAGGCAGCAGCCAAGGATATGGATATTTCCTGGATTCCACAGGTCCTGGGCAAAAAAGATGTTTCCATAGGAGGAAACCTGACGGCTGCCATTATTCTTTCGGGGAATAAGAAGGCACCGGTGGCCGATATTTCCGTAGGCCTTACAAATCCCCGGTACGGGGACATTACCTTTGACAGCCTGTCCCTTATGGCCAATGCGGCCAACAATGTGGTTACCGTGCAGAACGGCCTGATTTCAAGAGGCCAGTACAGAGCCAGCATGAAGGGCATCCTTCCGGGCAATGTATTCACCGGAAGTACCACGGACAAGGCGGTGCCTCTTAATCTGGACATTAACCTGGATGAGGCAGATATGAACATGCTGGCCATTTTCTTCAAGCCCGTTATGGCAGCCAGCGGACCTATCCACGGCCATGTAACCGTGGCGGGGAGCTATGACAATCCACTCCTTCTGGGCGGCATTAATGTAAAGGATGGCTCTCTGTCCCTGATGACCATGAATGAAGCTATTTCTCCTATTAATATGAATCTGTCCTTCTCCGGTAATGAATCCCATCTGGAAGGAAGCGCTGCTTTCGGCGGCGGCAGCCTTACGGTGAACGGCGACGTTTCCTGGGACCATATGAAGATTGGAAATTATAAAGGGGAACTTCATATCCATACCCCTTCCATTAATTCCACCTATTATAAAGGAGCCCTGGACGGGGACTTTACCTTCGGCGAAATCGAAAGGTTTGAGAAACCCGGTATTTCCGGCACCCTGAAGGCGGAAAATGCGGTGGTGGATATTCCCTTTACCCTCCTGGGCGATTCCGGCGGCACCTCTCTGGACATGCTGGCTAAGATTGATGTGACCATTGGAAATAATGTGCGCCTGTACAACAGCGCCCTCTATGACATGATGGTGAAAGGAAATCTGGCCATCAGAGGCCCCGTTTCTGCGCCTTTTGTTACCGGCCGTGTGAATGCGGAGAAGGGCACTGTGAAAATCAACACCACCGAATTCAAGATGAATGAAGCTAATGCCAGCTGGAGCGGCGAACCGGGAAATCTTCTCCCCGATGTTCATGCCAAGGCTTTCACCAAAGTAGGCCATTATGCGGTTACTGCAGAGCTGGACGGCCCGCCCGGCAATATGAAGACCACCTTCCACAGCGAACCGGCGCTGAACGATACGCAGATTCTCATGCTGCTTACCCTCCACCAGAGCCCGGATGCCAAGGATAACAACGGTGCCATGGAAGGGGCCCTCTTCAATGCGGGACTGACCATGCTTTTCGGCAACGGAATTCAGGATTTTCTGCAGGACAAGATCGGATTGGACCAGATTTCCATTACCTCCAGCCTTACGGACTACTATGACAATATGGATGATAATAACGACAGCTATTACTACATCAAAATCGGCAAGTACATTTTCAATGATTTCATGCTTACCGCTACCATGGGCATGAATAACGATGAAAAGAGTATCGGTGCCCATTATGATTTGAACTCGCGGGTAGGCCTTTCTTCGTGGTATAATAGTAACCATGACAGTTATGTAGGAACAGACTGGAGTTTCAAATTCTAGGAGATATAGATGCTGGAAGAATACAAATCCTTCCTCGCCACGCTGACTAAGCTTTCGCGGGAGGAGGAAGAAGAACTGTGGAAACAGTATAAGGAAAAGGACCTTCTGGAGGCCAGGCAGTCGCTCATCGAACATTACCAGCCCCTGGTTTTCCGGGAGGCCATGAAATACGGCCTGCAGGAAGCGGTGACGCTGGACCTCATCCAGGAAGGCACCGTAGGCCTCATGGAGGCGGTGGAGCGGTATGATCCATCTCTGGGCGTTGCTTTTTCCCTCTATGCCCTTCACCGGGTACGGGGACGTATGCTGAATTTCCTCCGTAAAAATGGGGCGGAAGTGCTTCTGGAAGACGGGGAAGAGGAAAAGGTCTTCCTCACAGAAGCCATTCCTGATACGGCCTTTGAATCCGCCGATAAAAGCGTGCTCAATATGGCCGTGAGCCATGCGGTGTCAAGGCTTCCCCTGAAGGAACAGGACGTCATACGCCGGGTATATTTGAACGAGCAGACAGCGGCGGAAACCGCCGACGCCATGGATGTGAGCACCGCCTATGTGTATCGTTTGGAAAAAAGAGGCATCCGCCGTCTACGGGGTATGCTTTCCAAATTGATTCATGACAGAAAATAGTGTAATATAGGTGAAAATGAGCGATTGATTAAGAGAAAAGGCGATACAGTCAGATTTATGATTATTTACTGATGTTCTTTTATACTTCTCCTTTTTTGATTATAGATTAAAGGGGAAATCGTATTCCCGGTTTCCCTGACAGGGAGGTATTATGTCAGGAGATAAACTGAAACGGGTGCAGGCTGTAAGGAAATGGCTTGAAAAAGCGGAACATTCCTACAGCAGCCATAAAGAAATCACCGGAGAAATCAATCTCATCATGGCGCAGGCTGAGATGCAGCGCCTGAATGAAACTCATAAAAATTCCAAAGTCCGCCGCTGGATGATGCGGGGAGCTGCCATGGGTGCCGCCTTTGCCATTTTCCTTGGTGTGAATGCTTTCTGGAGCCTTATGGAGCCTAAAGCGGAAGAACCGGGAAGCCCGGTGCAGATTGTGATTAATGAATCACCGGCTCAGGCAAAGGAGGAAACGGAAATCACCGTTCCTGCAGGCGAGGATAAGAGCCTGTCCGCTTCTATTTCCCCGGAGACGGTGGAAGCTGCACCGGTGCCTTCCTACAGCGCTCCGGTAAAAGAGGCCGCTCCTGTTTCTCCAGTGGAAGCACCGGCTGTGAGAAGTACGCCTGCCCCGCAGGCAGCGCCAAGACCGGCCCTTTCGGATAAGGAAATTCAAAGTGTTGTTGGAGAAGCGGGCCGGGCCCTTAGGGGCCAGGCCTGAAACAGCATCGATTTCATAAAGAAGAAAACGATGCTCGGCCTCTGATATAAATTAAGAAAACTCTTACTACTCTATAAATACTGAGGAGGAATTTATGATTACATCTAAAAGCAGAAAAGTCGTGCTTCTTTCCGCTGTTCTTCTGTCCCTTTCCGGATGGACTGCCTTTGCAGATGCACCGGATATGGCAGGCAGCAGCCAGGGCGGGATGACCCAGAGCGCCATGATTAACGTGAAAACCGGTCAGCAGGCAGGCGCAGGACAGATTACTGATGAAACGGCAGATAATAAAACCGAATCTTCCGTAGCAGTCCAGCAGTCTCAGCAGACCGTGGCCGTAGGGGATGCATCCCTCTACCTGTCCAAGGCAGACGATGAAGCCATTGAGGCGCAGGTGGGGAAAACCATTACATCCGTTGATTTCTCCGGTATCCCGGAAGAGGTCAAAACAAAACTTTCTCCTCTGGTACAGAGCAAGCCCGGCACCCAGGTCACAGAAGAAGGGGTCAGAAATGATGTGGCTTCCCTGGGCTCCACCGGCGTATTCTCCCAGATTACTCCTGCCTTCACACCGGTTCCGGAAGGGGTAGGCATTACCTATCAGCTGGCAGCCAATCCTATCGTCCATGACGTAGCTTTCACAGGAAATACCGTATTCACCAGCGACTACCTGAAATCCATTATGGATATTCCCCAGGACAGCGTGCTGAATTTCGTCCTGGTAAACCAGAAACTGAAGCAGATTGAAGACCTGTACCTGAAACAGGGCTACATGCTCGTTTCCATTCCTTCCGTGAATGTTTCCTCCGACGGCACCCTCCATGTGGATATTTCCGAAGGTGTGGTGGAAGACATCGTTCTGGTAGGCAATGATAAGACAAGGGATAAGGTCATTACCCGCGAATTGAAGCTGAAGAAGGGCAAACCCTTCAACAAGTTCCAGGCCAGCCGAAGCATGGAAAGACTGTACAATCTGGGCTACTTCGAAGATGTGAACATGAAGCTTCTTCCGGGCAAGGAAAATGAACATAATGTAATCATCGAAATCGATGTGATTGAACAGAAAACCGGTATCGTCACTGTAGGTGCCGGCTACTCCGATTCCGACGGCACCGTAGGTATCGTGGAACTGGGTGATACCAACTTCCGCGGCACCGGCGACAAGGTGAACTTCCACTGGGAATTCGGCGGCGCAGGGGACGGCAAGAACTACACCATTTCCTACACCCATCCATGGATTAACGATAACGGCGACTCCTTGGGCGCATCCATTTTCAACCGTATTTACGAATACGATGACTACGATGCCAAGGGTCATGAAATCGCAGAATACGATAAGAGAAGAAAGGGCTGGAACCTCACCTGGGGCCATGTAACCGATGAATATCGGACCAACTACTTCAACTTCGAATCCTCCAAGGAATCCTACGATGACCATGACGGATTTGACTGGCAGGGGCATGCGGAAGATAAATTTAATGATTTTGACTCTTATGGCTATACGTCTAGGAAAGAAATGGAGGATGCCTGGAAAAAAGCTATTTGGGATAACTTCGGTACCACCAACAGCTTTACCTTCACCCATGTATTCGATAACCGCGATAACTACTTCAACGCCAGCAAGGGACACAGGCTTTCCTTCGCAGCCCAGTGGGGCGGCCATGGCCTGGGCGGGGACTATGACTTCTACAAGTTCACTGCGGAAGGCCGTTTCTACAAGAACCTTGGCAGCAGCCATATCCTGGCTCTCCGCCTCATGGCTGGCTACATTGACGGCGACGTTTCCTACGGCAACCTCTTCAGCCTGGGCGGCTCCAACACCCTCCGCGGCTATGAAGACGACCAGTTCAAAGGTAAGAAAATGTACGCCGGCACCCTGGAATACCGCTTCCCCATTGCGAAGAAGGTACAGGGCGTACTCTTCACCGATGTGGGCAGCACCTGGAGCCTGGACTCCGGCAAGATTCCCTGGTACGATGACGATGACTCCCTCAACTGGGCAGTGGGCGTAGGCCTCCGTCTCCAGACGCCAATCGGACCGATCCGCCTTGACTACGGTCACGGCGACCAGAATAAGTTCCACTTCAGCTTCGGTACTCAGTTCTGATTTTGAGGAGGAGGACTATGTTTTCTTCCTTACTGAAAAAACAGATGATGCGGGCAGGATTTCTTCTGCTCGTTTCTTCTTTTCTCCTTCCCTTTTCGGCGAAGGCAGCGCCTATTGAAAAGGTGGATGTTTCCCTGTCTGCGGTGGGAGGGGACCTGCCGCCGGCGGTGGAAAAACGGGTCATATCCAGTATTTCCTCCATCGGAAACAGGGTGCTTGTAGGAAAAGAAGAGAGCCTTTTTTCCCTGAACAGCAGTGCCTACAACAAGGTGCTGGCGGACATTATCAACCGGGTGGTCATCGGTTATGTGGTGTCGGACCTTACCGTCAGCTACGGCAGGGATACGGCCCTTCATGTGACCCTCCAGCCGGTGGGACAGATTATCCGTCATGTGGATACGGAAATCGACTACGGCGGCCTTACGCCGGAGGCGGCCCGCTACGTGGCAGCTGACACGGCGGATGTGCCGGCGCTCATGGATAACCTGCTCATCGGCCTTCCGGTGGATTCCGTGGGCTGGGCGGAAAGTGTTTCCCAGTCTGCAGGAAGGGACCTCCTTTCCCAGATTCTTCCGGAATTCCAGGCCAACTTTGAAGTGGAGTCCGGGGAAAATACGAAGGTGAAAATTTACCTCATTCCCCAGGGAAAAATCGTCCGCTCCAGCAGACTGACCTTTGAAAAGACCACCATTCCCCGGCTTCTTATGCTTCGGGCGGCGGAAGAAACGGAAACAGCCCTTTCTGCCCTCCGCGGCCTTCCGGTGGACTTTGTGACCCGGCATTCCGGCAAAATTTCCTCTGACATGAATGATATCCTGAAAAAGGATTCCTTCATAGAGAAGTACGGTATCGCCACCGATACTACTCTGGTTTCCGGTGAAACGGCGGAGCTTCGTGTGAACGCTCTGACAGACCATTGGGTCATCCGTACGGAGGTGTGGCTGGATGCCGGCAGGGACGGAGACAAGAATACGGCAGTGGAAGGCATGCTGGGCCATTATATAGGGAGGCACAGCACTGTGTTTGGGGAAGCCCGTTTCTATCCCGGCCCCATGGACTGGAATGTATATGGCGGCTTTTCCCATCAGTTTGGCTCCTTCATGGACCTGGGCTATAAGTATGATTTCGTGGACAACGCCAATCATATCTTTGGCAATGTGCCTATTGGAAATAAATTTTCCCTGCGTTACGACAGGGATTTCAAGAAGAGGGAAAATGAATTTGGATTTTCCTACAAAATTCATAATTACATTACCCTGGAATACGTGTATAATGATGAAGATGGCAAATGGCTGAGACTCATTGCCAATTTATAAAGGAGTGGATTTATTATGATGACAACTCTTGGAAACAAGAAGAATGTGAAGATTTTTTCCTTTGCCCTGGCAGGTGTATTTATTGCGTCTGTGGCAGTAATGGCTGTAGTATCCATGGGGGATACGGCTAACGCTGCTCCTACCTCTGACATCGGCGTGGTGGACCAGAGAGAAGTGATTTCCTCCAATGGCCAGCTGGCTTTGAACTACCAGCAGAAAATGAAGGAAACCGCCGATGAAATGCAGAAGGACTTCGACGCTAAATCCGCCGGTATGTCCGATGCAGACAAGGAAAAACTGTTCAACGACATGCAGCAGCAGTTCAACCAGAAACGGACTGCCATTGAAAAGGACATGGAAGACCAGGTAACCGGCGCTGTAAAGTCTGTAGCCTCCAAGAAGGGCCTTTCCCTGGTGGTAGATAAATCCGCTGTCATTTATGGCGGCACCGATATTACCAAGGAAGTGACCGATGCGCTGAATAAATCCATCTCTGCGTCCCAGTCTTCCGCTGCCTCCCAGAGCAAATAACGGAGGCCGGAGATGATGCACCGCAGGTTTCTCTCTGCTGCTGTTTCCGTTATGGCTGCCCTATCCCTGGTGCTTTCCGGCTGCGGGACGAAAAAGGAAGAAACTCCCCCTCCGCCGGCAGTGCACTATGGCGTGGCAGATCTGGAAACACTGGTGAAGGCACACCCGAAATACAGCGAGTATTTCAAACTGGAAACTGAATATAACCATATGCTGCAGCAGTACCAGACAGAGCGGAACAGACTCATCGAGGTTTCTTCCAAACAGCAGAAAATCAATGCGGCCCTGGCTGATACGGCCCGGCGGGCGGCAGCGGAAAACGAGCTGAAAACGAAGGTGAAGGCCAGGGAGGATGAACTCAATGAAGGGCTGAAGAAGCTCTATGGGGACATCGAGAAAAAGCATGCCGCCAAAGGTTCCATGAACCTGGAAACCCTGACGCCTGAAGAACGGGCGGAAATGGCCAATCTCCAGATGAAGCTCACCGTCCTTGGTGTCACCGGCGATGAAAAGGAGCAGGTGAAGGAAGAACTTCACAAGCTCATGGACCTTCGCACGGCCCGTGAAAAGGCGGACACCGCAGGGTGGAGCGAAGATGAGGTCAAAGAGATGGCGGAAGCTAAATCAAAGGCCCAGTCCGAGCTGGAAGCCTATTCTGCTTCCACCGCCGAGGAAATCAGGAACCGTCTTGAAAGTGAAGGACAGGCTGATATTTCCCAGGCAGAAGAAAGCTTTGCCGAAAACCACACGGAATGGGATAATGAATGGCAGGCCCGCATTGATAATAAGCAGAAGCAGATGGCGGCTGTGAAGAAGGAAATCATGGCGGATATTGAACAGGAAGCGGCAAGGCTAGCTTCTGAGAAGAATCTGGACATGATATTCTCCAAGTACAAGGCCAATATCAGCGCAGATGATGTAACCGGCGACCTGGCAGGCCGCATTGTGAATATACAGAAATAAGCAGGAGGAACAGAATGAATAAGGCTTCGTTGAAAAAACTGGCCTGCATAGGAATGATTGCCTTTGCCGCCGTCATTACCGGCTGCGGCAGTGAGCATAAAGTGGCGGTGGTGGACTACCAGAAACTGGAAGACCAGTCCCCCAAGATTAAGGCAATCCAGCAGGAAATCACCGATAAGGACAAGGAAATCAGCAATCGTCTGGCAGAGGACTCCAAGAAGGGGCTTTCCGACGAGGACATGCAGAAAAAAGTGCAGTCCGCCCAGCAGGAGCGCATGATTTTTATCCAGAGCAAACAGAAGCAGATCGAATCCATGATCCAGTCCCAGGCAGGCATTATTGCCAAGGAAAAGAACATCGGCATTGTTATGAATAAAATGTCCGTACCCGCCGGTGCTGTGGACATTACAGACGAAGTACTGGCAAAAATTGACGGAGGCGCTTCCAAAGCCGCTTCTTCCCAGTCCAAGTGAGGATACATATGAAAAAAACAGCAGGTGAATTGGCAGAAATCGTAGGCGGCAGGCTCTATGGGGACAGCACCGTCGAAATCGATGATGTAAGAAGCGCTGAAAGCGCAGGTCCCTCCCATATTACCTTTGCCCGCGGCATTTATGCAGAGCATATTGAAGAAATGAAGGCAGGAGTCATCCTGGTGGATGAACTGCCCGCCCATTACACGAAAAACCTCATCGTGGTGCCTGACTGCAGGCGTTCCTTCGGCGAGCTGGTGGACCTCTTCCATCCTGAAAGCCGCTATACCCCCGGTATCCATCCTACCGCCGTGGTCAGTGATAAGGCGGTTATCGGTAAAGACGTATGCATCATGCCCTACGCTGTTATCGATGAAGGCGCCCGGATCGGGGACCGCACTGTGATTTTCCCCTATACCTACGTGGGAAAGAATGCGGTGGTAGGTGAGGACTGCGAAATTAATCCGGGATGCGTCATTCATGAAAATACAATGATCGGAGACCGGGTGGTTCTCCGCGCCCATGCAGTGGTGGGGGGACAGGGCTTTGGCTTCTCCACCGATGAAAAGGGGCATCATCACCATATCCGCCAGCTGGGGAAGGCAGTCATCGGCGATGACTGCGAGCTGGGCGCCGGCACTGCCGTGGATAACGGTGCCTTGAACGATACCGTGGTAGGCCGGGGAACGAAAATCGATAACCTAGTACACCTGGGACATAATGTGCAGGTAGGGGAAGACTGCTTCATTATCGCCCAGACCGGCGTAGCCGGATCCACCACCATCGGAAACCACTGCATTCTCGCAGGACAGACCGGTATCAACGGCCATGTAAAGATTGCAGACAACGTGATTCTTGGCGGCAAAACAGGGGTTATCGGAAACATCAAGGAACCGGGCGTGTACATGGGATATCCTGCCCGCACTCACGCCCAGTGGGGCAGGGTGGAAGTCATGATTTCCCATCTGCCGGAACTGATGAAGAAAGTCCGTCTTCTGGAAAAGAAACTGAAAGAAGCGGAAAAGAAATAACCGGTTTATTCACATGAAGTGGTTATTCAACTCATTTACAGGAGGGGGCATCGGGTCTTTATGACGAGAAGACCCGGCCCTCTTTCTTTTTTCATTTAGAGGTTTGGTTATGGGTGCAACATACAGATTACTGAAAATGCTGGGCTGGGCGGCCTGCCATCTGTCCCCCTCCGGCGCCGAAGCCATGGGAAGGGGCTTGGGCTCCTTTTTCTGGACCTTCGTCCCGCCTAAAAGAAAGAAACTGGCAGTGAACAATATCCTCCGCGCCGGCATTACGAAAGACAGGAAGGAAGCGGAGCGGATTGCCAAAAGCGCATCGCTGCGCTTCGGGCCCCTGGGGATTTCCATGTTCCGTTTTCCCCTTCTTAATAAAGACAATATCAGTGACTATGTCACCATCAGGGGAAAGGAAAAACTGGACGCCCTGAAGGAAGAGGGGAAAGGCTGTATCCTGGCTGCCACCCACTGCGGCAACTGGGAAGTGGAAGGGGCGGCCCTTGCCCTTTACGGCTATCCTCTCCTTTCTGTGGCCATGCAGCAGAAAAACAAGGATTTCGATCGTTTCCTCTGCGAGTACCGCTCCATGCCCGGCCAGAAGGTGGAATACAAAACAGGTGTAAGAGACATGCTCCGCCGTCTGAAACAGGGCTACTTTGTAGGCCTTCTCTGCGACCAGGACCCCGGCGACACAGGCATCCTGTCCCCATTTCTTGGACAGGAAACACTGACCGCCACAGGCCCTGCCCATTTTTCTCTCCTCACCGGCCTTCCCGTGATGACCGCCTTCATTCACGAAACAAAGCCCTGGCACTATGAAATTATTATCGGAGAGCCTATTTGCGCTGACGAAGGGCTGAAGAAAAAAGAAGCCATCAAAAACATTACGGACAAGGTGAATGTGCGGCTGGAAGCATGGATACGGACATATCCGGAAGAATGGTTCTGGCTCCATAACCGGTGGAAATGGACCGACTATTTCCATCCGGAACTGAAAGGAGGACACCATGAACCAGCTGAAAACTGAAAAGATGGAAATCCATGGCATTCCTGTTACCGTAGTGCATCCGCCGGTAGAAAGGGGAAGGCCTGCCATTCTTTACCACGGCTGGAGCAGCCGCTCCGAATACCAGATCACCAAAGCCTCCATCCTGGCGGTGAATGGCTATACCGTTTTCATTCCCGAAGCTCTCTATCATGGCGAAAGGGGAGCCCTTACGGATTACTACCAAAAGGAAGATTATGATATTTTCTGGAAAACCATTTTCCGGAATATGGAAGAATTTCCTTTCCTTTCATCCTATATCAAAGAAAGATTCAGCGAAAAGCCTTTCATCCTGGGCCACTCCATGGGCGGTCTTTCCGTTCTTGGCATAGGAAGCATCCATGGGCAAGACCTGAAAGGTATCGTCTGCTTCAATGGCTCCGGCGACTGGCTCATGACCCATCTCTTTATTCAGGCACGCTTTGGCATGTACGTGGAAAAAGACTGGCCCCTCTATGATGAAATCGAAAAGAAATCGCCTATTAATCACCTGGATACTCTCAAGAATGTTCCCATCTTCATGACCAACGGCGACAGTGATAACTCCATAGACCCCAGGGCCCAGGCCCACTTCTATGATGAACTGGTGAAGGCAGAAGGAATGGCAGAAAGAGTGACCTATCCCTTCCTGGGGCATTTTGTGACTACCAATATGATGGATGACGGGATGAAATGGATGGAAGGAATGGCTGACCGGTGATTGAGCTGGAAGGGGCTGGGGACACGGCCTGCGGCCGTGAGGGTTCTGAGGTTTGACGGGGCTTTCGCCCCGAAGGTTCTTAAGATTGACAGCGGCTTCGCCGCTGAGGGTTTTGGTGGGCGTCTGCGCCGCCAGTTTATAGAAAACCTTTACAACCGCCCTTGCGGGCGTTGGAAATGCACCCCTATCGGTGGCTGGCGCCACCACTTCCCCCGAAGGGGGAAGTCTGCTCTATGATTACCTTAGTGCTAACTTAAGCAGCGCAAAGCATAGCGCCGCTAAAACTTCCCCCTCCGGGGGAAGTACCGCCGCAGGAGGGGATAGGGGTGCATTTCCACGAGCGAAGCGAGGTTGTTTGGTTTTCGCTGCCGACAGGCAGCGATGCCGCCGAAGGCGGCATACAAACTCATTGCCCGTAGGGCAATCCACAACCCTCGACCCGTAGGGTCGTCAAACCTAAGGAACCCTCCGGCCTGAAAGGCCGGTCAATCTTAAGAACCCTCACGCCTCAGGCGTGTCGCAGGGCGATACCAGGACCCTCAGCGGCGCAGCCGCTGTCAAACCTCCGAACCCTCCGGCCAGAAGGGCCGGTCAAACGTCAGAACCTTTGCGCCTTTTAGGCGCTGAACATTCACGCCACAGGGCATGTCAACGAAAGGAGGCCTGTTTCTGAGTTACAATAAGAACATCATCACTCTGGTGGCCAGTATGTTTCTGGTTGCCTCCGGCTACACCATGGTGATCCCATTTCTTCCTCTGTATCTGGGGGAAATGGGGGTACCGGATAATGAAATATCCCTTTGGACGGGCCTTGTTTTTTCCAGCTGCTTCCTGGTGGCCGGCATCATGGGGCCTATCTGGGGAAAACTGGCTGATTTGGGCGGCAAGAAGAAAATGGCAGTCCGGGCAGCGGTGCTTCTGGGCTTTTCCTATCTTTTCTGCGGCCTCTGCCAGAACCAGTATCATCTGATGGCAGCCCGTGCGTTCCAGGGCTTTGCCAATGGGTTTGTAGCTGCTTCCATGGCCATTATTTCCGACAGCGCCGAATCGGACAAGCTGGGCGGCACTCTGGGCATGGCACAGACCTCCCTGGTGGTGGGAGGCATTTTAGGGCCTCTTATGGGCGGCGCCCTGTCCCATGCTTTTGGTATGCGGAATACCTTTTTCCTTTCCGCTCTTTTCCTCTGGATTGTGGCGGCAGCGGTGATTCTTTTCGTGAAGGAAAAGAAGTCAACTGTTATCCATAAGAAAATGGAGAAAACCTCGATTTCCCAGGACCTTTCTTATGCTGCCCGTACACCGTCCCTGCGGGAGCTTCTTCTTCTCACCTTTTTCCTGCAGACCACTCTCCTGATGATACAGCCGGTGACTTCTCTTTATGTGGGAGAGCTCATGCACCATGAAGGAAATATCGAGCTCACCGCCGGCTTCATTATGTCCAGCGGCGGTTTTGCCGGTGCTTTGACTACCACCCTCTGGGGAAAATTCGGGCAGGAAAGGGGCTATTACTATGCCATGGCGCTGACTCTATTTTCTGCCGGTGTCTTCACCATTCTCCAGTCCATTCCTGACTCCATTTGGGGATTTGGCATATGCCAGTTCCTGGTGGGATGTTTCGTCATCGGCGCCAATCCATCCATTAATGCGGCATTGGTGGAGCATACGCCTTCTGATTTCCGCGGGCGTATTTTCGGCCTGTCCAATACGGCCCAGCAGTTTGGAAATATGTGCGGCCCCCTGCTTTCCTCAGTCATTTCCATGGCCTTCGGCATCTGGGAAGTGTATCTGGCAGCCGGACTGATTCAGCTCCTTTTAGGTGTGAAAGTGTGCATGACTCACAGGAAGGGGACAACTTAGTGGGGATACGGCCTTGCGGGCGTGAGGGGTCAAAGGGTTCAAAAGGTTCAAAAGGTTCAGAGGGTGTGGTATCGCCGCTACGCGGCGATGAGTATGAAGTCAGCGTTACGGGATTGATTCCTGTTACATAAATCACTCTAAACATGGCGGTGAGTTAGCCACCTCTGGTGGCTTTTTACCCTTTGGTGCCTTACGCCACCAAAGGGGGTCTCTTTTCCTAACGAGCGAAGCGAGTTTGGCCTGTTTTCCCCCGCCCGAAAGGGCGGTTGTAAAGGTTTTATCCAAACTGGCGCCCCTTCATTTTTGAAGGCGCCCACCACCACCCTCTGAACCCTCTGAACCCTCTGAACCCTCTGAACCCTCTGAACCCTCTGAACCCCTTCCCATCTGAACCTTCCGCGTCATAGGCGGTTCATGATATAATGTCCATAATCACCAATAGAAAGAAGGTATACCATGCAGAGACTTGTTTCTTATAATTACAATGGCCAGCGCCAGTGGGGCGTCTTGGCTTCCGACGGGGTTTCCATTTATTCCGCTGAGGATCTGGAGGAGACCTATTTCATTCCTCTGGGGGAAACCATGGAGGAGTTTATCGAGTCCGGCGAGGAAGGGCTTTTGAATCTGGCGAAAGCTTTGGAAATGAATGAGAAGGATAAATCCATCGCGCCCATTTCCATGCATGATGTGCGGCTGGAAGTTCCTTTTTATCCTCGGCGCAATATCCTTTGCGTAGGGAAGAATTACCAGGCCCACGTGAAGGAGTTTGACCAGAATGTGAACGCCAAGAATCCCACCATCCCCATTTTCTTTACGAAGGCCACCACGTCTGTCATCGGGCCCGATGAAGAAATCGACAGTCATCCGGCTACCACGAAGGAAGTGGACTATGAAGGGGAGCTGGGCGTGATTATCGGCAAGCGCTGCACCAATGTGGCAGCGGAAGACGCCATGAAGTATGTGTACGGCTATACCATTATTAATGATGTGACGGCCCGGGATCTGCAGAAGAAGCATGTGCAGTGGTTCAAGGGTAAGAGCCTTGATACCTTCTGCCCCATGGGACCTACGGTGATGGTGGGGGACTGGCCGGTGCCCTTTACCATTTATACCAGGGTGAACGGTCACCTTCGGCAGGAAGGCTCCACCAATGATTTGATTTTCTCCATCCCCAAGCTCATTGAGGTACTTTCCGACGGCATGACTCTCCTTCCGGGCGATGTGATTGCCACCGGCACTCCCCAGGGGGTAGGCATGGGCATGAATCCGCCTCAGTTCCTGAAAAAGGGGGACGTGGTGGAAATTACCATCGATCCCATTGGTACATTGAAGAATACGGTGAAATAAAGGATGTAAACGAGAAGGGCTGTGAAAAAATGGAAGTTATTTTTTCACAGCCTTTTTTTACTGCTTTGACCTTACGAAATAGAAATGGAGCGGCAGATATTGTATAATAAAACAAATATCCATGATAAAAATGAAATGGAGGAGATTTCTATGGAAGAAAAAAGAGAAGCCGCTAATTTTATTGAAGCGGAAATAAATAAAGACATAGAGAACAACGTCTATGCCAATGGAAGGGTGCTCACCCGTTTCCCTCCGGAACCGAACGGCTATCTTCACATCGGTCATGTGAAGAGCATCTGCCTGAATTTCGGACTGGGCGAAAAGTATCATGGTGCCACCAATGTGCGTTTCGATGATACGAACCCCACCAAGGAAAACCAGGAATTTGTGGATTCCATCCTGAATGATGTGAAATGGCTGGGATTCAAGTGGAAGGAACCGGTCCATTTCGCTTCCGACTATTTCCCTGAACTTTATGAATTTGCCTGCAAGCTGATCCGCATGGGTCTGGCCTATGTGGATGACCAGAGCAGCGAGGAAATCCACAACACCCGCGGCGATCTGGAACATCCGGGGAAGGAAAGTCCCTGGAGAAACCGTTCGGTAGAAGAAAATCTGAAGCTCTTCCAGGAAATGAAGGAAGGAAAGTATAAGGATGGAGAAAAATGCCTTCGTGCTAAAATCGACATGGCTTCCCCGAACCTTGTCATGAGGGATCCGGTTATTTACCGTATTCTTCGCGCCACCCACCACAGGACAGGCGATAAATGGTGCATTTATCCGCTCTATGATTTTGCCCACCCTCTTTCCGATGCACTGGAAGGCATTACCCATTCCATCTGCACCCTGGAATTTGAAGAAAGAAGACCTCTTTATAACTGGTGCCTCCAGGCCTTTGATGGCAAAGAAAAACCGCGGCAGATCGAATTTGCCCGCCTGAATGTGACCACCATGATTACCAGTAAGAGAAAACTCCGTAAAATGGTGGAAGCAGGCCTTGTATCCGGTTGGGATGACCCCCGTATGCCCACCATCTGCGGCATCAGGAGAAGAGGCTACACTCCGGAATCCCTCCGCCATTTCTGTGACCTCATCGGCGTAGCCAAGGCGGACAGCGTGGTGGATATTTCCCTTCTGGAATACTGCATCCGGGAAGATTTGAAAGCCAAGGCACCCCGCATTATGGCTGTCATTGACCCGGTGAAGGTGGTTCTTACCAACTATCCGGAAGACAAAATCGAATATATGACACTGGAAAACAATCCGGAAGATGAATCCATGGGCAGCCGTCAGGTTCCCTTCGGAAGGAATCTCTACATCGAAAGAGAAGATTTCATGGAACATCCGGCCCATAAATTCTTCCGCATGACTCCGGGTAAGGAAGTTCGTCTCAAAGGCGCCTACATTGTGAAATGTGAAGACCTGGTGAAGGACGAAGATGGAAATATCAAAGAAATCCACTGCACCGTGGACTTTGATACCAGAAGCGGCACCCCCGGCGCCGACCGTAAGGTAAAGGGCACCCTCCACTGGGTATGTGCCGACACCGCCGTGGACGTGGAGACAAGGCTCTACGACTATCTCATTCCCCCGGATGACAAGGAAGACGGCCGGGATTTCATGGAAAAAATCAATACTAACTCCCTTACTGTCATGAAGAGCAAGGTGGAACCGGCTATTAAGGAATACCCCGTGGGCAGCCGCTTCCAGTTCCTCCGCAAGGGCTATTTCATCATTGACCAGGATACCACCAAGGACCATCTGGTATGCAACCGCATCGTGGGACTCCGTGATACCTGGGCCAAGCTGCAGAAGAAACAGGCGAAGGCGTAAGCCATGAGGACAGCATGTTTAACGGCGCTTCTGGCGGCGGGCCTCCTTCTATCCGGAACCATGAACGTTTCAGCGGCGGATAAGCTTACCCTCTCCGGCATCGGTACCATGGAAATCCCCAAGGGCATTACCTATGCCAAAGGTGCCCAGACTGCCCTTCCCTTCATGAAGGATGGAGGCACTAAACGGTTCTTTATCCGGAAAGGCCTGTCCGACAGCCAGTACTACACCATGACCTGGAAGAACGGCCCCGATTTCTCCTACGGCTGGGCCATGTCCCATGAAGCGGGCATCCCCTTCCTGCAGGATATCGGAGAATTCAGGCACAAGGACGATAAGCCCGAGGCTCAGATGGACATCATTGCCGGCTGGCTCAACGGACAGCTTATATCCCAGGGCGCCGTCTTTGACGGGGAAACACCGTTGAAGAAAATTAATGACAGTAAACATCCCAGATGGGAAGGTTTTGTGAAGGTGAAAACCACGGAGCAGGGGATCGTCTACAACGAAGCCTACACAATCATTCTCCAGTGCGACGGCTACTTCACCACTCTGGGCATCTTTAATACCGACGGTGACAGGGGAGATATTACCGACGCCGTGAGGAAAATGGTGCTGAAGAGGAAATTCCCGCAGAAGGTGAATCTCCTCGACCTTTCCCGAAAGGGGACATCCCTTTCCGAATGGGAATAATTACTTTTATAAATTGACAAGGAGCCTTTGAATCAGTAATATAGAAGAGTAAGGCATTTTATCAATTGATATTGATAGGAGGAAATTCAAAATGGCAAAAGTTGCAATTGTATATTGGTCCGGTTCCGGTAACACAGAAGCTATGGCTCAGGCTGTAGAAGAAGGTGCAAAGGCTGCAGGCGCAGAAACCACTCTTTCCTTCGTAAGCGACACATCCGCTTCCGACGTGGCTGCCTTTGACCACATCATCCTTGGCTGCCCCGCTATGGGCAACGAAGAACTGGAAGAATATGAATTCGAACCTTTCTTCGAAGAACTGCTTCCCCAGCTCAAAGGCAAAGTGGTAGCCATCTTCGGTTCCTACGCATGGAACCAGGGCGACTGGATTGAAAACTGGAAAAAACGTTTCGACGAAGCAGGCATCCAGCTGGCTGCTGATCCCGTTAAAGCATACAGCTATCCGGACGATGATGCACTGGAAGCATGCAAGAAACTGGGCGAAACTGTAGCTAAAGCATAATTTCAGAGAGGAAAAGAGCGTTCTTTTTTAAGGACGCTTCTTTTTTTAGGAGTTATGGATACGGCCTGCGGGCGTGAGGGTTGACAGCCCTTCGGGCCGAGGGTTCTAAAGGGGCTTAAGTTTGACAGCGGCTTCGCCGCTGAGGGTTTTGGTGGGCGCCTTTTAAATAATTGAAGGCGCCAGTTTATAGAAAAACGTACAACCGCCCTGGCGGGCGTGGGAAAAGCAGCCCCCCTTTGGTGGCGTAGGCACCAAAAGGGGGAAAGCCACCAGAGGTGGCTAATCACTGGAATGTTATTCGTAACGTACGAAGCCAAAGAAAATCATAGAATAGCCTTCCCGCCGACTGTTATTTACTACCGATTGTCTCATATGCTTCGAGTACCAAGATTCTTCACTTCGTTCAGTATTCTGGTCATATGTCAAGTCTTTTTTTTGAAGAAATTTATTGTTTTTTCTTAAAAAAGTGTAACCTTAACA
>ENA-ORCP01000093-ORCP01000093.1-human-gut-metagenome-genome-assembly--contig:-NODE-93-length-67159-cov-9.494753_pt1 | contig 67159 bp, 67 predicted proteins | sample MGYA00242990_ERZ507991 | MGnify/ENA primary metagenome ERZ507991 (study PRJEB26167, sample SAMN06115496) | human gut metagenome | host: Homo sapiens | place: China:Henan | collected 2015-05-07 | study... | reverse complement strand
GTCAACGCTCGTTGGCTGGGCGGCATGATGACCAACTTCCGCACCATCCGTAAGCGCATCGACCGTATGGAGCAGCTCAAGACCATGCAGGAGGACGGCACGTTCGACCTGCTGCCCAAGAAGGAAGTCGTCAAGCTCGAGCTCGAGATGGCCAAGCTGGACAAGTACCTGGGCGGCGTCAAGAACATGAAGGCCCTGCCGAAGGCTATGTTCATCGTCGATCCTCACAAGGAGCGCATCGCTGTTTCTGAGGCCCGCAAGCTGAACATCCCCATCGTTGCTATCGTCGATACCAACTGCGATCCCGATGAGATCGACTACGTCATCCCCGGCAACGACGACGCTATCCGCGCTGTCAAGCTAATCTCCGGTGCCATGGCCAGCGCTGTGCTGGAGGGCAAGCAGGGTGTTCAGGACGCTCCCGCCGCTGAGACCAAAGAGGATTGATTTTTTCCCAAACCAATTCAGAAAGGACATTGAGAACTATGGCTATTTCTGCAAAAGACGTTATGGAACTGCGCAAGCAGACCGACTGCGGCATGATGGAGTGCAAGAAGGCTCTGACCCAGGCCGACGGCGACTTCGAGAAGGCTATCGAGATCCTGCGTGAGCAGGGCCTGGCTGCTGCCAACAAGAAGGCTGGCCGTATCGCCGCCGAGGGCATGGTGTACGCCGTCGCTTTCGACAACTGCGCTGTTGTCGTTGAAGTCAACGCCGAGACCGACTTCGTCGCCAAGAACGACAAGTTCGTTGAGTTCACCAAGAACCTGGCCAAGGTTGTTGCTGACGAGAACCCCGCCGATGTGGAGGCCTTGATGGCTTGCAAGATGGGCGACGGCACGGTTGACGATGCCCTGAAGGCTCTGATCCTCGTCATCAAGGAGAACATCAAGGTTCGCCGCTTTGCCCGCTATGAGGGCCACTGCGCTGCCTATGTCCATGGCGGCGGCACCCACGGCGTCATCGTCAAGTTCGAGACCTCTGACGACGTCGCTGCCAAGCCCGAGTTCGCTGCCTTCGGCAAGGACATCGCCATGCAGGTCGCTGCTGCTAACCCCAGCTACCTGAACGAGTCCGACGTGCCCGAGGACGTTCTGGCCAAGGAGAAGGAGATTGTTCTGGCTCAGATGGCCAACGATCCCAAGACTGCCAACAAGCCCGACGCTATCAAGGAGAAGATGGCCATCGGCAAGCTGGGCAAGTTCTACAAGGAAGCCTGCCTGGTCGACCAGGCTTTCATCAAGGACGGCGGCATGGACGTCAAGAAGTACGTTGCCGACACCGCGAAGGCTCTGGGCGGCGACATCAAGATCGCTTCCTTCACCCACTTCACCAAGGGCGAGGGCCTGGAGAAGCGCAACGAGGACTTCGCTGCTGAAGTCGCCGCTGCCATCAAGGGCTAATCCAATCGTATAACTTCAGCCGTCTGCGCGTTTGCGCGGGCGGCTTTTTGATTGGTGAGTTCCATGAAAAGCAAAAAATGCTTCATCACTGTCCATGCCGTCTGATCTGGTGGAGGGGTAAAGCATAAAGAATCCCCGGACCGTGATTACAGCGATCCGGGGATTTTTTATACATTATAAAATTATAAAAAAGGAACAGGCAGCAAGTTACTGCTCACGGAAGGTCAGCTGATCGTCGCTCATGGTATCCACGATCGCCAGACTTGCCAGTTTGTACCCGGCGGCGCGAAGCTCGGCACCACCCGGCTGGAAGCCCTTCTCAATGCAGATGCCGATGCCGCCCACGGTGGCACCCGCTTGGGCGCAGACATCCAGCAGGCCCTTCATGGCCTTGCCGTTAGCAAGAAAGTCGTCCAGAATCAGCACCTTGTCAGCGGGGGAGAGAAACTTCTTGGCGAGGGTGATATCATAATCACGGCCGTAGGTATAAGAATGTACGGTGGAAGTGTAAACGTCGCCGTCGATGTTCTTGCTCTTGGCCTTCTTGGCAAAGACGACCGGCACATTGAAATGTCGCGCGGTCATGCAGGCAATGGCAATGCCGGATGCCTCAATGGTGAGAATCTTGTTGATGCCGTCGTCCTTGAAGATGCGGTAGAACTCCTCACCGATCTTGTCCAGCAGGTCTACGTCCAGCTGGTGATTCAAAAAGCAATCCACCTTCAGGACATTGCCGGGACGAACCTGCCCCTGCTCCATAATGCGCTCCTCCAGAAGTTTCATCTGCGATGATGCCCCTTTCACAAAGTCAATCAAATTATCTTCTATTATGACAAACTCTGCCGCATTTTGCAAGCGTTTTCTCTAAAAAAGTCGCGCCAAAATGTCAAGATGACAACCTGATAATATTTTGTAATACATTTTTGTGAAATTTCCCATAAATAGGGGAAATGCACACCGCAACACTGTTGATTTGCATTATTGCATTTTTGTGAACAAAAGATTATAATTTACTCAACAAAACGGCACAGGGTCGTGCGGACCTACGAATGTGCTGCTTGTGTTTTTAGGAGGGAATTACAATGAAAAAACTCGTTAGCTCTGTGCTGGCGGCTTCCATGGTGTTGAGCCTGGCCGCCTGCGGTTCCACCGCATCTACCGACACTGCTTCTTCCGAGGCTGCCTCTGAGGCAGCTTCTACCGCCGCTACCACCGAGGCAGCAGGCGAGGGCTCCGGCGCTTACACCGGCACCCCCATCAAGATCGGCGGCATCGGCCCTGTCACCGGCGGTGCTGCCATTTACGGCCAGGCCGTTAAGAACGCCGAGGAGCTGGCCGTCAAGGAGATCAACGCCGCCAATGGCAGCGATGTCTTTGAGTGGAAGTTCGAGGACGATGAGCATGACGCCGAGAAGAGCGTCAACGCCTACAACACCCTGAAGGACTGGGGCCTGCAGGTTCTGGCCGGCCCTGTCACCACCACCCCGTCCATTGCCGTTGCCGCCGAGACCGCCAATGACAACCTGTTTATGATGACGCCTTCCGCTTCTGCGCCCGCTGTCATCGAGAGCGGCGACAATGTGTTCCAGATCTGCTTTACCGACCCCAACCAGGGCGTTGCCTCCGCAGATTATATCGCAGACAACAAGCTCGGCACCAAGGTCGGCATCATCTATGACTCCTCCGATGCCTATTCTTCCGGTATTTATGAGAAGTTCAAGGCCGAGGCCGAGACCAAGGGGCTGGAGATCGTTGCCGCAGAGGCCTTCACCGCTGACAACAAGTCTGACCTGTCCACGCAGGTTGCCAAGTGCCAGCAGGCTGGCGCTGATCTGGTGTTCCTGCCCATCTACTATCAGGAGGCTTCCCAGATTTTGATTGCTGCTAACAAGAGCGGCTATGAGCCCACCTTCTTTGGCTGCGACGGCATGGACGGTATCCTGACCATCGAGGGCTTCGACACCTCTCTGGCCGAGGGTCTGATGCTCCTGACCCCGTTCGCTGCAGACGCACAGGATGAAAAGACGCAGGCCTTTGTCTCCGCTTACAAGGAGGCCTACGGTGACACCCCGAACCAGTTCGCTGCCGATGCTTACGATGTCGTCTACGCCATCTATCAGGCTGCGGTTGCCGGCGGCATCAACGGCGACATGGATGCCTCTGACGTCTGCGATGCTCTCAAGGCTCAGTTCACCAGCATGACCTTTGACGGTCTGACCGGCGATGGCATGACCTGGGATGCCTCCGGTGCGGTTTCCAAGGCTCCTAAGGCTGTTGTGATCAAGGACGGCGCTTACGCAGCCATGTAATTCCGGCACGGCGCACGTAAACTGATTTTTCCGTTGCCAATGGGGGCTGCCGGACATAGGGTTCGGCAGCCCTTTTTCGTTTGCACTGCACGATTTCCGACAAAAACACTTGTTTTTGTCGGAAATACAGGCAAACCCATTGTTTTAGCCGCAGATTTGTGCTACGATAATTTTATATTTTCCTGCTTGTCTGCGGCGTGTCGACCGGCAGGGAAAAGATAGAGTGAGGTGTATTACGCAATGCAGTTTTTATCCTACCTGATCAACGGCATCAGCCTGGGCAGTGTTTACGCATTGATCGCCCTGGGGTATACCATGGTCTACGGCATTGCCAAGATGTTGAACTTCGCCCACGGCGATGTCATCATGATCGGCAGCTATGTCGTCTTCTTTGCTTTCGGCTCTGCGGGCATGAACCCGGTGCTGGCCATCGTCCTTTCGATGGTCGTCTGCACGGTGCTCGGCGTCACGATCGAGCGCGTCGCTTACCGCCCGCTGCGTGAAGCACCGTCCCTGGCTGTCCTGATCACGGCCATCGGCGTCAGCTACCTTTTGCAGCAGGTGGCCCAGCTGGCCTGGTCCTCCAACCCCAAGAGCTTCACCTCCGTTGTCTCCGGCATGAAGCCTATCTCCCTGTTTGACGGCCAGCTGACCATCTCCGCTGAGACGGTCGTCACCATCATCGCCTGCGTCGTCATCATGGTGGCGCTGATCTGGTTCGTCAACCACACGTCCGCCGGCCACGCCATGCAGGCTGTGTCCGAGGATCGCGGCGCTGCCCAGCTGATGGGCGTCAACGTCAACGCCACCATTTCGCTGACCTTCGCCATCGGCTCTGCGCTGGCGGCGGTGGCTGGTGCGTTGCTCTGCTCGTCCTACCCGACCTTGCAGCCCACCACCGGCGCTATGCCCGGTATCAAGGCCTTCGTGGCCGCTGTTTTCGGCGGCATCGGCTCCATCCCGGGCGCGTTCCTGGGCGGCATCCTGCTGGGCATCATCGAGAACCTGAGCAAGGCCTACATTTCCACCCAGCTGTCCGACGCAATCGTGTTCCTTGTCCTGGTCGTGGTGCTCATCGTTAAACCCACCGGCCTGCTGGGCAAAAAAGTCAATGTGAAGGTTTGAGGTGGCTGCTATGTTGAAAAATATGAAGAAGTCCACCAAGAGCAACCTCATTACGCTGGGTATCGTCGTCGGCTTCTACGTGCTCATTCAGATTCTGGGTGCAGTCGGCGCACTGACCAATTCCTTCTCCGGTCAGCTGGTGCCCATCTGCGCTTACGTTATCCTGGCCGTTTCGCTGAACCTGACCGTCGGCATCTTGGGCGAATTGAGCTTGGGCCACGCCGGCTTCATGAGCGTCGGCGCGTTCTCCGGCACGCTGGCCTATGTGGTGCTGTCTGAAAACGCCCCGCAGCCCCTCGCCATGCTGGTGGCCTTCGTAGTCGGCGGCGTTGTGGCGGGCCTGTTCGGCGTGTTGGTCGGCATCCCGGTCCTGCGTCTGTCCGGCGACTACCTGGCCATCGTCACGCTGGCTTTCGGTGAGATCGTAAAGAACGTCATGAACGCCTGCTATCTGGGCCTGGATTCCCATGGTCTGCACTTCTCGCTGAAGGACACCGCCTCGCTGAACATGGAGGTGGACGGCAAGGTGCTTATCAACGGTGCTATGGGCATCACCGGCATCAAGAAGGCCTCCACCTTCGCCGTCGGCATCGTGCTGGTCATCATCACGCTGCTGGTCATTCTGAACCTTGTCAACTCCCGCGCGGGCCGCGCCATCAAGGCCATCCGCGATAACGAGATCGCCGCCCGCTCGGTAGGCATCCCCATCACGAAGTACAAGCTCATGGCGTTCGTCACATCCGCTGTCTTTGCAGGCATCGCTGGTGTACTCTACGCGCTGAACTATTCCTCTCTGGTCGCGAAAAAGTTCGACTACAACACCTCCATCCTGATTCTCGTGTTCGTCGTTCTGGGCGGCATCGGCAACCTGCGCGGCTCGGTCATTGCGGCCGCCGTGCTGACCGTCCTGCCCGAGCTGCTGCGCAGCATGAACGACTACCGTATGCTGATTTATGCCATCGTGCTGATCGTGGTCATGATCTTCAACCAAAGTCCTGAAATGATCGCCCTGCGCAAGCGGCTGACTGCCCGTTTCCGCAAGGAAGGCGCGGACAAGAAGGACGCAAAAGAGAAAAAGGGGGTGGCGTAAATGGCACTGTTGGAAGTCAGTAACTTAGGCATTGCGTTCGGCGGCCTGCAGGCCGTTGCGCAGCTGGACCTTTCGATTGAAAAAGGCCACCTGTATGGTCTCATCGGCCCCAACGGCGCGGGCAAGACGACGGTTTTCAATATGCTGACCGGCGTCTACAAGCCCACCGAGGGCAACATCGTTCTGGACGACAAGGATATCACGGGCCAGAACCCTGAGCTTATCAGCAAATCCGGCATCGCCCGTACCTTCCAGAATATCCGCCTGTTCAACGAAATGTCGGTAATTGACAACGTCAAGGTCGGCCTGCACAACCAAATCAAGTACGGTATGTGGACCGGCATCCTGCGTCTGCCCGCTTTCAAAGAGAAAGAGCACGAGATGAACCGCGAGGCCATGAAGCTGCTAAAGATCTTTGACCTGGATAAAGAGGCTAACTACAAGGCCAGTCAGCTGCCCTACGGCAAACAGCGCAAGCTGGAGATTGCCCGCGCCCTGGCCACGAACCCGAAGCTGCTGCTGCTGGATGAGCCGGCCGCCGGCATGAACCCCAACGAGACCGAGGAGCTGATGCACACCATCCGCAGCGTGCGCGATCAGTTCGGTGTGGCCATCCTGCTCATCGAGCATGATATGAACTTTGTCATGGGCATCTGCGAGGAGATCACGGTGCTGGATTACGGCCGTGTGATTGCCCGCGGTGACGGCAAGGCCATCCGCAACAACCCGAAGGTCATTGCGGCATATCTGGGAGGTGACTGACGATGGGCGAGATGCTTTCTGTCAAAAATATCAATGTTTACTACGGCTCGATTCACGCCATCAAGGACGTTTCGTTCCATGTCAATGAGGGCGAAATCGTCACGCTGATTGGTGCAAACGGCGCGGGCAAGACCACCACCATGCACGCAATCAGCGGCCTGCTGAAGCTGCAGAGCGGTGAGATCGACTATTGCGGCCAGACCATCAGCAAGATGGAGCCGCACAAGATCATCCGCCTTGGCTTGGCCCAGGTGCCGGAGGGCCGCCGCGTGTTCAGCGGCCTGACTGTGCAGCAGAATTTGCAGATGGGCGCGTACACCCGCCGCGACGGCAAAGAGGCCATCCAGAATGACTTCGACATGGTGTTCGATCTGCTGCCGCGCTTGAAGGAGCGCCGCAACCAGCCCGCCGGTACGCTTTCCGGCGGCGAACAGCAGATGCTGGCCATGGGCCGCGCCCTGATGTGCAAGCCGAAGATGTTGCTGCTGGACGAGCCGTCCATGGGTCTGTCTCCGCTGCTGGTCAAGGAGATTTTCAGAATCATCCGCCAGGTCAACCGTAACGGCGTGACCGTCCTGCTTGTTGAGCAGAACGCCAAGATGGCGCTGGAGATCGCCAACCGCGCCTATGTTCTGGAAACCGGCACCATCAAGATGGAGGGCGAAGCCACCGAGCTTGCCAACAACATCGAGGTCCGCAAGGCATATCTGGGCTGCGAATAAAATAGCAATAAAAAATCCTGTGCCCACGAAAAGGGCACAGGATTTTTTGCTATAAAGCCTCCCTTGTAGGGGCGAGCATTGCTCGCCCGCAGGGAAGCCGCACACACGTAGGGGCGGATTCTATATCCGTCCGGGCACATTGCGGCAGGAACTCAGTATTCCTTCCGCTTATAAATCCCCACGCATACCTTATAGCTCACAAAATACACCGCCAGCAGCCCCACAAACGCTGCAACCAGCCCCGGCAGTAGCACTTCGTCGGGGGTATTGAACAGCTGCATCAAATCGGGCGAGACGGAAGCGACCAGCCCAAAACAACCGCCGAGCACACCGATGATCAGAAACAGCCAGCTGCGGGCCTTGACACTGTTGAACCGATAGGACAGCGGCAGCAAAAGCGCGACCAACAGCAGCGCCATGCTGCCGCAGGCCAGCAGGGTTGCCAGACACTCGAGGGGCGGTACTTTATACGCGGTGTGCCAGAACAACAGGGGCGGCAGCACATTGTTCAGCGCCACGATCAGTACCGTACACACTGTGCCCAGCGCCAGCCCGCACAGCCCAAACAGGTATTTGCTGCCCACAAGCTGCGCGGGTGTTACGGGCAGCGTGTGGGCGTAGATGTCCCAATGGGAGTTCTCGTCAAACGAAATCGTGGAGGTGATCAGAATGGAAAATACAACGAGCAATGCATAGGCCATCCCGGTCTGCCCGGTCAAAATGCTGATGCCGCCGTAGAGGAACGCGATAAAAAATACAGACTGTTTGTAGGAACTTGTCAGAATGGCCCATTCTTTATACAAAAGCCCTTTCATTGTGCATCCCTCCCGCTGTAAAACCGCATAATATCATCGAGCCTTGCTGCGTCGCAGACGGCCTCCGGCAGAAGCTCCTGCACGGTGCGCCGTTCCCTGACCAGACTTTCACACCCATAGGCCCCGCGCCTGGTGAACACCACCAGCCCGGCGGGCAGGGAAGTCAGTACATCCTCGCCGCAGTGCAGCACGCCGTAGCTTTGCAGCAACTCGTCCTTGTTCTCGTGGAACAGCAGCTGCCCGTTGTGCAGGTAGGCGATGGAATCCGCCACCTGCTCCAAATCGGCCGTGATGTGGCTGCTCATGATGATGCTGTGCCGCTCATCCTGAATGAACTCCAAAAACAGATCCATCAGTTCACCGCGCACCACGGGGTCAAGCCCCGCCGTAGCCTCGTCCAGCACCAGCAGCTCGGGGTCATGGGCCAATGCGGCAGCCAGGCTCAATTTCAACCGCATACCGCGGCTGTACTCCTTGAGTTTTTTGCCGGCGTCCAGCTCGAAGCGCCGCAGATACGCGGCAAAGGCCTCATCGCTCCACCGCGCTCCATACACGCCCGCCATGCTGCGGCCAACCTGTGCGGCGGTGAAGCTCCCGTAGAAAAAGGCATCCTCAAACACAACGCCGATTCTGGCGCGGGCGGCGGGGTCCGTTGGGGCGCCGTCCAACAGCGCCACGGTGCCGCTGTCCGCCCGGTTGACACCGCACAGTATTTTTAACAGTGTTGTTTTGCCTGCGCCGTTCTCGCCAATCAGGCCCACGATGCTGCCTGCAGGCACGGACAGGTCGATTGGCCCGAGGGTGAAGCTTTTATATTGCTTAATGATGCCGCGCAGTGCGGCGGCGTTTACTGCCATAGGTCAGCCCTCCCACAAAAGGCGCAGAGTCTCTGCAACCTCATCGTAGCCGATACCACCCAACCGCGCGGCGTCCACCGCGCCTTGCAGGCAGTCCTCGGCCTTTTTCAAATGTTCTTCGCGCAGCAGGGCGGGATTTTGCTCGGCGACAAAGCTGCCCCGGCCCTGCTGGGTCAGGATAAAGCCATCCCGCTCCAAATCCTCATACGCGCGCTTGGTCGTGATTACGCTGATGCGTAGCTCCTTCGCCAACAGGCGGATGCTGGGCAGCGCGTCCCCGGGACGCAGCGCACCGGACAAAATCTGCTGCTTGATCTGCCGCGTGATCTGCGCGTAGATCGGCTCCTGCCCGGAATTGGAAAGATAAATCTGCATGGTAGGAAGCTCCTTGTGGTCGAACTGTACATATTCGATATTTACAGTATATACACACTATACACAGTTGTCAATAGGAAAATGTAAATATTAGAGCCTCCGGCTGGACTTGCCAGAAGGGGGTTGCTATACTGTAGATAGACAAATCGAAATTTATTGAGGTGTTTAGAATGAAACAGAAAGTACCTATGATATGCAACATTGTGAGTCTCATTCTGTTGATTGTATTTGTTATTAAGAGCATCGTTGATTATACTCAATACTCAACATCGCTAAACTCTGCGCCTTTTTATTTGTGGGTGTTAGTAAATGCTTTGTTTTTGGTAATTCCTGCAATTATTTTGTTCGTTATTGGTTTCGTTGTAAAGAAGAAACAGTAAACAATTCCAGTTTGTCGCAATCTCCCGGCGGGGTGGGGTCACCCCGCCCTACGAACAAATTGGGAGTATCGTTGTAGGAGCGGTCAGTTTATCCGGCATGGCCAGCTCCATGCGGAACACATCGCTGCTCATATCGCCGATTGTGCAGACAACGCTGTACTTGCCGTCCTTCTCCTGCACGGTGGTGCGGTGGACGCGGCGCGGTGGTTCCAGCTGCGTATCTGCATCACGGCGTGCCCGGCCTCTACAGGCGTTTTGTCCGTTCAATGGTGCTTGCAGGAAATCTGCTGTAGGTAAAATTTCAAAATTCAGAAAGAAGGAGAAATCATGAAAAACAGAAAAGCATATGCCATCATCTGTTGGATAGTAGCAGCTATGGCTTTTTTGGCGGCACTTTTGATAAGTGAAGGAAAAATAGAAAATGTAACGAAGCAAGCAGTCTTTTTACTGGTAATGGGGCTGGTCTGGCTAATTTTAGGAATCGTACATTGGGTCAAAGGCCACAAAAAGTAAATACAGCACTTTGACGGTCCCCCGTTTACCCAACATACAAAATGCCCCTTCGTATGGCATAACCATGCGAAGGGGTGTTCTGCTGTTACTGTAATGCTGCCGGCGGTCTGTCATCTTCATTGCCGGGCTGGGTCAGCATATCCATCAGCTTGGGGTAGATGTCGCTGCCGTGGGCGATAAAGTTGTTTTTGATCATCTCGGCGGTCAGCTTGTCGGGCATGGCCAACTCCATGCGGAACACATCGCTGCCCATATCGCCAATCGAACAGACTACGCTGTACTTGCCGTCCGTCTCCTGCACCACGGCGCGGTTCGACGCGGCGCGGTGGTTCCAGCTGCGGATCTGCATAACGGCGCGGATGGCACTCTCCCGTACGGTGCGGGGCAGGTCGTAGGCCAGTGTGTCGGCCACGGTCGCGCCCTTGTGGGTGATGGTATACCGGCCCTCGCTGTCCACGGTGACAAGCTTCTGCTTTTCCACCTCGGCAAGCGCATCGGCAAACTCAAAATAGTTGACAAGCTGCTCCTGCAAAAGCGCGCCCTGCAGGGTTTCGTGCTTTACCGGGCCTGCCACTTTGACAAGGTAGCAGAGCAACATACGGATCTGCGTGTCGTCTGTAAGGCCGCCGGGGCGCACACCGGCGGTAAATGCTTCTGCCATCGGGATCACTTCCTCAAGAAATTTTCGTTTACCAATATTATACACGCCCGGCCGGGCTGTGGCAAGATGCGAAAAAGCCAAAGTGACAAAAATCGGACAGTTAAAAGACTGTTTCGATCTGCTTGCGGCTCTGCGGGGTCGAGTAGGTCCAGCGCTTCAGCCGCCCGCGGGTCACAAAATAGTGCGGCTCAAACCGCAGGGGCTGGCCCAGGTTTTTGTTTACCACCACGAGCTTTATCTTCATCTTGTCAGGCAGGATGTTCTTGATGTACACGCTCACAGCCTGGCCCGGGCGCAGGGTGCTGTCTGCTTCGGCAAGGCCCGCTAGGTTCGGCGCTATCTCGATAAAAACGCCGTAATCCTCGACGCTGCGCACAATACCCACGACGGTCTCCCCGGCGGCAAAGCAGGCGGCGTTCTCGCTCCAGGTACCCAGAAGCTCCCGCAGGGTCAGGACGATGCGCCCCTGTGCATCGCGGTTCTTGATGGCACACAAAAGCTGCTGGCCCACCTGTACTCGGTCGGCGGGGGAGGCAATACGGCTGACCGAAAGGCAGTCGATGGGCAAAAGCGCCGCAATGCCGCAGCCGATATCACAGAACGCGCCGAAATTTTCAATGTGGGTCACGGTGCAGGGGATGACGCTGCCCGCTTCCAGCGTGTCCAGGTACTGTGCCCGGCAGTGGCGCTGGGCCTCCGCGCGGGAGAGCAGGTAATATTCCTCGCCGTTTTCGTCAAACTCGGTTCCCATGATGACAAAGCAGGTCGGGCGGCCCACCCGGGTCAGCACGGCAATGTCCTTCACGGTCTCGCCGGGGGCAGCGTCCACACAATCCGCAAAGGGCATAATGCCCCGCACACCGCCCAGCTCAAACCGCAGCCGATGCTCGGTATCGTAGGCAAGGGCGGTGCTTTGCAGCACTTCGCCGTTCGCCATGCAACGGCTCAGTTCCTCGCGGTTCAGGTGGTTCGCGTTGCGGCAAAGACCTTCAGCTCTGAATTCCAACATTTTCGGTTCCTCATTTCTTCTAAAATTTAGGGTGTGTTTGTGATAACTTGCTAAACTTTTATGCGGGATGTTTGCAAAACAATACCGGCTGTACTATAATAGAACTGATATTTTTTAAGAAAGGCGGTGTGCCGTATGGACGTACAGGTCGGGGACGTGATCCAGACCAAGAAGCCGCACCCCTGCGGTGCGAACCGTTTCGATGTACTGCGTGTGGGCATGGATTTCAAAATCAAGTGCCAGGGTTGCGGGCATGAAATTATGCTGCCCCGTGCCAAGATCGAGCGCAACATCAAAAAAGTTCTGCGCACGGGCGAGCAGTAGCGGGCTTTGCACAACGTATTGGCAACTTTTTCGGGCGGGTATGGAATCCGCCCCTGCGTGTAGGGAGCGATGCTTGCATCGACCCGGGAACTTGGCGGCAGCCGTAAAGCTCCGCGGGTAAACACTGTTCGCCCCTACAAAATGACCATGTGCAAAGGAGAACCCATGCAGAATTTTACTGAACTTTATGAGGTTGAGCGCCGCTATGAGGAGCTTGCCCACAAAATGTCCACGCCCGACGCGGTCGCCAACGCCGACGAGTATGCGCGGATGATGCGTGATTACAAAGAACTTACCCCCTTGATTGAAGAATACCGCCGTTATACCGACCTGCAGCAGCAGGAGAAGGACGCCAAAGAAATGCTGGCTGCCGAATCGGATCCGGCGTTTGCTGCTATGGTACAGCAGGAACTCTGCGAAATTGCCCGGAATCTGGCACAGAGCGAAGAGAATTTGCGTTTGCTGCTTATCCCCAGGGACGCCGACGACGAAAAAAGCGTTATTTTGGAAATTCGCGCCGGTGCCGGCGGTGAGGAAGCGGCCTTGTTTGCCCACAGCCTGTGGCGCATGTACACGATGTACGCCGCCAGGCGCGGCTGGCAGTGCGAGACCATCAGCGCCAATGAGACAGAACTCGGCGGCGTGAAGGAAATTGTTTTCTCGGTCGAAGGCCCCGACGTGTACAGCCGCCTGAAATTTGAGAGCGGCGTCCACCGCGTCCAGCGCGTGCCCGAAACCGAGACCCAAGGGCGCATCCACACCTCAACGGTGACAGTCGCCGTCATGCCAGAAGCTGAGGAGGTCGAGCTGGAGATCAACCCGAAAGACCTGCGCATCGATACCTTCCGCTCCTCGGGCGCGGGAGGCCAGCACATCAACAAGACCTCGTCCGCCATCCGCGTGACCCACCTGCCTACCGGCATGGTGGTCGAATGCCAGGATCAGCGCAGCCAGCGGGAGAACAAGGAGCGCGCCTTGAAAGTCCTGCGCAGCCGCCTTTTACAGCAAAAGCAGGACGCCTACGACGAGGAGTACAACGCCCGCCGCCAAAGCCAGGTGGGCAGCGGCGACCGCAGCGAAAAGATACGCACCTACAACTTCCCGCAGGACCGTGTGACCGACCACCGCATTGGTTTAACGCTGCGCAACCTGCAAGGCGTGCTGGACGGCGACCTGGACCGCGTGGTCGAGCCGCTGATTCTGGCCGACCGAGAAGAAAAGCTGAAACAGAGCAGCACAGAAGAAGGAAAGTAATATGAAAACACAGGTTTTGCCCATCACGCCGGAAAGCGTGGCACTGGCCGCCAAGCTCCTGCAGCAGGGCGAGCTGGTCGCCCTGCCCACCGAGACGGTCTACGGTATCGCCGCCGACGCCCGCAACGGCGCAGCGGTGAAAAAAATATTTGAAGCAAAGGGCCGTCCGCAGGATAACCCCCTCATCGTGCATATCTATGGGATGGAAATGCTGAACGGCATCGTCTCCGAAGTGCCCGAACGCGCCAAAAAGCTGGCGGCCGCCTTTTGGCCCGGCCCACTAACGATGGTCATGCCCCGCGGCCCCGAAGTCAGCGACGTGACCTGCGCAGGGCTGGACACCGTAGGCGTGCGTATGCCGTCCCACCCGGTCGTGCAGCAGGTGATTAAAGAAAGCGGCGTCGCCTTCGCCGCGCCCTCGGCGAACCTTTCCGGCAAGCCCAGCCCCACGAACGCTCCCGACACGCTGGCCGATATGGACGGCCGTCTGCCGCTGATTCTTGATGGCGGCGAGTCGAAGGTCGGCGTTGAGTCCACCGTTGTGGCCGTGACAGGGGAGCACCCGATGCTTTTGCGCCCCGGCTATGTCACGAAGGAGCAGATGGAAGCTGTCCTCGGCGAGGAAGTCCTCGTCAGCCCGGCCATCCTCGAAAAGCTCAAGGACGGCGAAGTTGCACGTTCGCCCGGTATGAAGTACAAGCACTACGCCCCCAAGGCACAGGTCACGATTCTCCACGGAAGCTTTGACAAATACAAATCATTTGTCAAAGAGCACACCGCCCCCGGGGTCTGGGCACTCTGCTTTGACGGCGAGGGGGCCGAGTTGGGCGTGCCGTTCATTGAGTACGGCAAAAACCACGACGGCGTGACCCAGGCGCACCATCTGTTCACGGCGCTGCGCGATTTGGATAAACACGGCGCACAGGTCGTCTACGCCCGCTGCCCTGAGCAGGACGGCGTATCCATGGCCGTCTACAACCGCCTGATCCGCGCGGCGGCGTTCCGGGTGGTCGAACTATGAAGATTGTAGGCATTACCGGTCGTTCCGGCTGCGGCAAATCCAGTGCGACAGGTTTTTTGCGCACACAGGGGTATCCTTGTGTGGATGCAGACCTTGTGGCGCGGGAGGTCTTGCTGCCTGGCTCGGCCTGCATCCCGCAGCTGCAAGCAGCGTTCGGGACGGATATAGCCGATGAAAACGGCGAAGTGCGCCGCCGTCTGCTGGCGGACCGCGCCTTTGCAACGCCGGAGGGCACAGCCCGGCTGACGGCCATCACCCAGCCGGAGATCCTGCGCCGCATCGACGCTGCGCTGGCGGACGCCGAACGGGCAGGGGCGAAGCTCGCCTTTGTGGACGGCGCGGTCATCGTCGGCACGCCGTTTGAACAGCGCTGCGACGCTTTGATTCTCGTCACCGCGCCCTATGACACCAGCGTTGCCCGCATCTGTGCCCGAGACGGCATTGCGCCCGAAATGGCCCGCCGCCGCCTGGACGCCCAGACGCCCTTAGAGACGCTGCGCGCAGCTGCCACCGCCGAGCTTGTCAACGATGGCACACCAGAGCAGCTGCGCGAAAAGCTGCAGCTTTTACTGCAAAAGCTGGAAAAGGAGGAACATGGCTAAACGTCAAAAACGCAAAAGGTCTGTGTTTCTGCCGCTGCTGGCGGTGCTGCTGGTGCTGGCCTTGGCAGGCACGGTCCTGTTTTCCGCCTTTCGGGAGAAGATAGACCGCTGGGAATACCCCCAGCGCTATGAGGAGTACGTTGAGTATTATGCCGGGAAATACGGCATAGATCCGATGATTCTGTACGCCTTCATCCGCACCGAAAGCAACTTCGACCCGAATGTGGATTCCGACGCCGGGGCACGCGGCCTGATGCAGATTACTGAGGTCACGTTCGACTGGATAAAAACGAAAATTGCCCCGACGGAGGATCTGACCTTCGACGATCTCTACGACCCCGAGACGAATATCCGCTTCGGCAGCTATTTCGTCAGCTATTGCCTGTTACGGTATGATGACCACCTGGCCACCGCCGCGGCGGCCTACCACAACGGGGTAGGGGCCGTGGACGCGCTGCTGGAAGAAACGCAGTATTCGGCGGACGGCATCACGCTGGACCATTACCCCTACCCGCAGATGCGGCAGTATGTAAAGAAAATCACCGAGAGCTATCAACGCTACTCAGAGATATATAACTAAGAAAGAAGGATTTTCAAAATGAAAACCACTGAGGAACTCAAGAACCTGCTCTACAAAAATGAGACCGTGGCGGACGCTGCACCCGACGCGATTGCTGCCGCGCAGGATTTCTGCGAGGGTTACAAGACCTTCCTGGATAACGCCAAGACCGAGCGCGAGGCCACCGCATACAGCGAGAAGCTGCTGACCGCCGCCGGCTACCAGAAGTTTGTGCCCGGCACGAACTATGCCCCCGGCACCAAGGTCTACACCATCAACCGCGAAAAGTGCGTGCTGGCTGCCACCATCGGCACCAAGGGCCTGGAAGAGGGCTTCCACCTGAACATTGCCCACATCGACTCCCCGCGTCTGGACCTGCGCCCGGTGCCGGTGTTTGAGAAAAACGGCATTGGCTACCTGCGCACCCACTATTACGGCGGCGTGCGCAAGTACCAGTGGCCCACCATCCCCCTGGCCCTGCACGGCGTTATCTACCGCGCCGACGGCACCAAGGTCGAAGTCTGCATCGGCGAGAAGGACGACGACCCGGTCTTCTGCATTTCTGACCTGCTGCCCCACCTGGGTGCCAAGCAGAACGCCAAGACCCTGGCCGAGGGCATCACGGCCGAGGAACTGAACGTCATCATTGCGTCCCTGCCCATCGCTGATAAGGACGCTGAGCAGCGCGTCAAACTGAACGTGCTGGGCATGCTGAACGAGGCCTATGGCATCACCGAGCGCGACTTCACCCGCGCCGAGATCGAGGTCGTCCCCGCTTACAAGGCCCGTGATATCGGCCTGGATCGCGCCATGATCGGTGCCTACGGCCACGACGACCGCGTCGACGCCTATCCCGCCCTGATGGCTGAGATCGAGACGAAGACCCCGGCCTACACTTCCGTCTGCGTGCTGACTGATAAAGAGGAGACCGGCTCCGATGGCGTCACCGGCCTGAACAGTATGTACACCTTCCACTTCCTGCAGCAACTCTGCGCAGGGCAGGGGGCAGACTACATCACCGCCTGCAAGGCCGCCAAGTGCCTGTCCGCCGATGTCACGGCCGCCTTTGACCCGACGTTTGCCGATGCCTTTGAACCGGACAACGGCACCTACGCGGGCTGCGGCGTGGCCATCTACAAGTATACCGGCTCCCGCGGCAAGTCCGGCACCAGCGATGCCTCTGCCGAGATGGTCAGCTATCTGACCGGTCTGATGGACAAGAATAACGTCATCTGGCAGATCGGCGAGATGGGCAAGCTGGATCTGGGCGGCGGCGGCACGGTTGCCAAGTACGTTGCCAACCAGGACATCGACACCATCGATATCGGCGTGCCGGTCATCTCGATGCACTCTCCGTTCGAGATCGTCTCCAAGGCTGATGTGTACATGGCCTACCTGACCTTCAAGGCCTTCTGCGAGGACGCCGAGTAAGCAGCCCCTACACCAGGGCAGCAGAAATATTTTTTGCCGCAGGGTATTGACTTCTGTGCAAAAACCTGTATAATATTTACTGTTGCCTTGTATGCTGGTGTGGCTCAGTTGGTAGAGCAGCTGATTCGTAATCAGCAGGTCGCCGGTTCAAGTCCGGCCACCAGCTTTTAATGAGGGTGAAGAGTTTGCCTTCACCCATAGGATTACCCCATAGAGAATAGCGTAGATATAGCATCTATTGCTAACTCTCTATGGGGTAATCTTTTTTGTGGGTAAAATTCTACAATCCTTTGCGAAGCACGTATTCTTATACAAAATCTGCATTAAAAGGGGCTGCCGCAAATCTATTTTATTTTCAACGAAATTGTGCAATAGCAAAAGCCACGGCAGGTGAGCTGTGGCTTTTGCTGCATTTATAGTTTTATAAGGCGGTGCTCCTGGCAGGGGACAAACAACTGCCGCATATCCGCCTTTTCCAGTTCCAGTAGCTTGATTTTTCGGTCAAGGCCCCCGGCGTAGCCGGTCAGGCTACCGTTTGTGCCCACAACGCGGTGGCAGGGGACGATGAGGGAGACCGCGTTGTGGCCCACGGCCCCGCCCACCGCCTGGGCGGATACCCGGGCCGCGCCGGTCTGGGCTGCAAGCTGCCGGGCCAGTGCGCCGTAGGTGGTCGTCTGGCCGTAGGGAATCTGCAAAAGTAACGTCCACACTGCCTGCCGGAAAGGGGAGCCGACCAGGTGCAGCGGCGGTGTAAAATCCGGCTGCTGACCGCTGAAATACACATCCAGCCAGCGCCGTGCCTGGGTCAGTGGCGGCGCTTCCTGCACGGTATGTGCGGCGGGCAGGGTACTGGCAAAATATTTCTGCCCCTCAAACCACAGCCCAATCAGGCTGACTTCATCTGCCGCTAAAAGAATGTCGCCCAGTGGGGAGCCATAGCAACAGGTGGAAATCATTTCTGCGCTCCCGGGTCTTTCCCGGTTTCCGGGGCAGACTCCTCCGCCATAGGGGTGCTGTTGTTGGCGACGGGGATAAAACGCTTGGCAAACTTGCCTTTGCCGCGGCTGCGCACGTAGAAGTAGCCGATGATAGAAAACGTCAGTGCGCCGATGAAATTGACGAACAAATCTTCCATCGTATCCAGCAGGCCAATGTCCAGATACCCGCCCAGGCCCAGCGCGGTCTGGGTACCGTCAGCCTGCACAACGATGACGTCGGTGATGTTTTTCAGCACAATGGGTGTGTTGCCGCCGGTGGGGTCGAGCATGATCGAACCAATCGCGCTGACGACGGTGTCCTTCTGCATATCGAGGAAGAACAGCTGATCCATCGTACACTCAAAAAATTCCCAGATGACGCCCACTGTCATCGAAAAACAGAAGGACATAATGGCCAGATACAAGGGCGACAGGTGGAACCGCGCGTCGTTGTGCCGATTCAAAATGTCCAGAAGGGAAAACCCGATGGCCGCACACAAAAAACCGTTCAGCGTGTGCAGGACTGTGTCCCAGTAGGGGAAGGTCACGTAGTACGCGCCGATCTCGCCCAGGATTTCCGCCGCATAAATAAACAGCAGTATGATGATTTCCAGTGTGTTGGGCAGGTCAAGGTCCAGCTTGCGCTCCAAGGTGCTGGGCAGCATGAACAAAATCAGCGTCAGAACGCAGAGAAATACGTTTTCAAAATTGCGGTTAAAAATCTGCGCCAGCATGACCAAAACGACTGAGGTGCGCAGCAGGATATACACCATCGTGACGGAACGTTTTTCATGCCACGCTTTCTTGAGGGCTTCGAACTTCGGGTGGTCCATGTTTTCTCCTTTTTAATCGTCCAGCGTAAAATCCCGGGGGTCCAGCTCCGGCAAGACCTGGCGGCGCGGCACCCGCATCAAGGGGTCATAGCTGAATTTGCGGCAGCAGTAGTAGGGCGAAACAACGCCCTTGTGCTTACACAGAATCATTTTGGGGTCGGCTGCCGTGGAACCGTGCAGGCAGTAGGCGCACGCCGGGGCGATATTGGCCCCATAGTAGTTTTTTTTAAACATTAGCCTCACCCTCAAAATACAAAAATATACTACTATTTATTATAAAGGTTTTGCCAGGCCTTGTAAAGGGCTGCGCAGAGAAAGACAAACCCCACCGCCGCAGCGTCGGGCGGCAGATGCAAAAGTGGTACGATCCGGGCAGAAAGCGTGCTGCACACCCCCACATCCCCCGGCAAAAACCGCACGCAGAACCGTAAAATGCCCTGCAAAAACACAAGATGCAGCAGGCGGCTGGCGAGCAGCACCTGCGGACAGAACGCTGCCCCGGCGAAGAGCTGCATCTGCGCCCAGACCGACACCCCCAGCAGGCTGAGCACTGCGCAGCAGCCGTACAGCGCCGCCTGCCCGCCCAGCACCGCAAAGTCCGCACACCCGGCGCTGACCTCCAACGCCGCGCTGACCAACACCGACGGCAGCGGAATCACTGCCCCCAGTACCGCACCTACCAGCCGGAAAAACACCACGCACCCGCAGACCGACAGCGAGGATGTGACAGCGGAGGTGATGGCGGTTGAAATGCTGACCTGTTGCACTGTAGGGGCGGACGCTTGCATCCTCCCGCGGGGCGGTGACGCGCATCGCTCCCTGCAGCCATCTCGCAGAACAGGTGTGTCCCCGCGCGTGCGCCCACACACCCCGAAAAGGCAAACCACCCCCGCCGCCAGATTCGCCCCGATCTGTGCCGCATACAGCACGACCCCTAGCCGCACATTGCCCAGCAGCAGCCCGCCCACACAGCCAATGACAAATCCCGGCCCGGAGCAGCACCCCAAAATTTGCAGCCGCACAGCGTCCCGGCGGGAAATTTTCCCCGCGCCGTACAGCTGCCCGGCTAATCTTGCGCACACGGCGTATCCGCCCACCCAGGAGAGCACGACCGCTTGGGCTGCTTCCGCAGATTCTAACCCCAGCACCCGCTGCAAAGGCCGCAGCAGCACGGCGGGCGGTGGGGCGGCCATCAGCAGTTCACACACCACAAAAAAAGGAAACAGCGCAGGCAGCACACTGTCAAGACAGAGTGCCGTGCCGCTGGCGAACCCCTGTTTCGCGGCCTGCGGCTCGGCCAGTACCAATACCCCCAGTACAGCCGCCGCGGCCGCTGTAAAAAAACGCCGATTTCTGCAAACGTTCATATTGCGCACCTCACCGCGTATACTGGACTGACAGATTTTTGCGGGGAGGGAACAGCCATGAAGCCGAAAAAGCCGCACCCCCGCAAACCGTATGAGCGCCCCGATCTGCGCCGCATGGCCGCCCCGCCGCCCCGGGATTTCTACCGCCTGCCGGAGCTGGAACTGCGCGGCGGCAATCTGTTGACAGATGGCTGCCGCCGCGTGCTGGATTTCACCCCGCAGCGCGTCTGCCTGGACATGGGCGACACCCTGGTAACATTGTATGGCGAGGGACTGCGGATAGAATCCTTCGCGGGGAAAAGATTGATCCTGGCCGGGCGGTTTACCCGGGTGGAACTGCGCAGCAAGTGGGAGGTGCCGCCCGATGAAGGCTGAATTTTGGGCGGCGGATACCTTCCGCTTTTCCGTGACCGGGCCGGGGGCGTTTCGATTTTTGAACCGCGCGGCGGCCAGCGGCGTGCGGCTGCGGCGCGTCCGCTGGCAGAAAGATGGCTACACCGCCACAGCCAGCGGCCCGGACCGGCGCAGACTGGAAGAAATTGCAAAAAGCGGCGGCTGGGCGTTTACGGTAACGGCCCGGCGCGGTCCCGGGCGACGCACCGAATGGCTGCTGCGCACCCGCCCCGGGCTGGCGGCGGGTGCGGTGCTGTTTTTTGTGCTGCTGCGTTTTCTGGGCGGCTTTGTCTGGTGCATCGATTACGGCGCGATGGACACTGACCTGCACGCAGGCGTGCGCACACTGCTGGCGGACTGCGGCATCCACGAGGGCGTGTACCTGACCAAACCGCTTTTGCAGGCGGCCCAGGCCCAGGCGCTGCGCCGCAGCGAGACGTTCGGCTGGATCAGCCTGAACTTTACCGGCGGCTGCCTTTCGGTGGAGAGTACGCCCGCCCAGACCCAGACCGTGCGCGACCCACCGCCCCGGCAGGGCCTGTACGCTGCCGCAGATGGGGAGGTACTGGCGGTGGAAATTGAGAGCGGCTTTGCGGTGGTCGCAGTGGGGGAGCAGGTCACGGCGGGCCAGTCCCTTGCGGCGGCGGAAAAGCTCGACCGCAAGGGCAACGCCGTACCCCAGGGGGCATGGGGGCGCATTGTGGCGCGGGTGCAAAAACAATACACCGCCGTCCAGGCGTTGGAATACGAGGCCCTTGTCTACACCGGTCGCAGCAGTGCGGCGGAAACGCTCTACTTGCCCGGCTATGCTCACACCCGGCCCGCCGAAACGCCGCTGGCCGGCGAGGAACAGACCGAGTGGCTTCCGCTGCGGCTGGGCCGCCTGGCGCTGCCCGCCTGTATCTGCCGCGTGACGACCTGGGAGCAGCAGACCCAGCCGGTGCGCCTGACCGACACCGCAGCCGTCGCGCTGGCTGTCCGCACCTGCCGCGCCCAGCTTTTGCGGGACTTCCCAGATGCGGAAATAGAAGCCGAACAGCGTGAAGCCACCACTGAAAACGGCACCGCTGCCGCCGCTGTGACCTATATTTTTACCGCCGACATTGCCCGGACGCGGTAATTCGACAATTTTTGCGGACAGTGACGAAATGAAACGCAAAATTTTGTGCAATATTCACAGTTTCTTTTGCGGAAAACTGTGATATAATCTAAATGTATAGCTGGGCCTATAACCAACTATCCCATGGAGGAACGTATATTGGCAGAACGATCTCTTGAACTGGACAGCATTGAACTGGCTGCCGCCATCTTTGGCAGCGGCGACCAGAATATCCACCTGCTGGAAAAAGAATTCCGCGTTACAGCGGTATGCCGCGGCTCGGTGCTGCGCTTTACCGGCGAGCAGAAGGATGTGGACGCCGCCGCCCGCGCGGTGGAGGGCATGGTCACGCTGATGGAAAACCACACCCCGCTGGAGGAACAGACCGTGCGCTACTGCATGAGCCTGGCCCATGGCGGCGAGGAAAAACGCCTGCGGGAGCTGACCGACGACTTTGTCGCCGTCACCGCCAAGGGCCGCCCCATCCACCCCAAGACCCTGGGGCAGAAGGAATACCTAGCGGCCATCCGCAAAAACGCCATCACCTTTGGCGTCGGCCCGGCTGGTACCGGCAAAACCTATCTGGCCGTGGCGATGGCTGTCAAGGCGTTCAAGTCAAAAGACGTCAGCCGCATCATCCTGACCCGCCCGGCGGTCGAAGCGGGCGAGAAGCTGGGGTTTCTGCCCGGCGATCTGCAAAATAAAGTTGACCCATACCTGCGCCCGCTCTATGACGGCCTGTTTGACCTGCTGGGCGCGGAGACGTTTCAGAAATTGTTTGAAAAGCAGGTCATCGAGGTCGCGCCCCTTGCCTATATGCGCGGCCGCACGCTGGACGACGCCTTTATCATTCTGGACGAGGCGCAGAACACAACGCCCGAGCAGATGAAGATGTTCTTAACGCGCATGGGCGTCGGCAGCAAGGTCGTTGTCACCGGCGACGTGACCCAGATCGATTTGCCGGATAAGGTTCGCAGCGGCCTGATCGACGCGCTGCATGTCCTGCGCAACGTTGAGGGCATTGCTCAGGTGCGCCTGACCGAGAAGGACGTTGTGCGCCACCGCCTGGTCCAGCAGATCGTAAAAGCGTATGAACAGGCCGCCGAGGAAAAGTCCGGCAGCCCAGAGCATAAAAAAGTATAAATGGAGGTAGATTTCCGTGTCCAATAAGGTGTTGATTACCAATGACCAGAACGTAGTCAAGGTCCCTTCCGGCTTGCGCATCCTGATCCGCCGCAGCTGCAACGCTGTGCTGGATTTCGAGCACTTTGACGGTCCGGCCGAGATCAGTGTAACATTCGTGGATAACAACCGCATCCACGAGCTGAACCGCGAGTACCGCGGCAAGGACTCCGCCACCGATGTGCTCAGCTTTCCTCTGGGTGAAAACGGCGAGTATGATATCGACGAGGACAACGGCTGCAAGCTGCTGGGCGATATCGTCATCTCGATGGAGCGCGCGATGGAGCAGGCTGAACTGTACGGCCACTCCCTGCAGCGCGAGGTCGCCTATCTGACCGTACATTCCATGCTGCACCTGCTGGGCTACGATCATGAGGCTGGCGGCCTGGAGGCTGTGCGCATGCGCGAAAAAGAGGAGGCTGTGCTCATCCAGCTCGGCCTGCCGCGCACCGTTTCCTATACCAGCGATGAAATTTGAGCCGCTGACCCGCTTCGCCCGCGGCTTTGTCTACGCCTACAACGGCATCCGCGCCGCCATCCGGGAGGAACGCAACTTCCGTTTCCACCTCTGCGCGGCGTTCTATGCCTTTTTGGCGGCGTTCTGGGCAGAGCTGGCCCCGGTGGAAGTCGCCCTCGTCGCCGTCTGTGTGGCGGCGGTGCTGGCGCTGGAGCTTGTCAACTCCGCCATTGAGCGCGCGGTGGACAAGCCCGATACCACCCACTGGTGGACAGCAGGCGCGGCCAAGGATATGGCGGCAGGGGCGGTGCTTGTCATGGCGCTGGGGACCCTTGTAGTCGCCGTGTGCCTGCTTGTGCCGCATTTCGGCACGCTTTGGGCCAATTTTACCCTGCGGCCCACACGCCCGGCGGGCATTGTGCTGACGCTGGTCATCTTTACAAAATTTATTTTCCGTTCTTCCAACTCAACAGAGAAAGGCAAACAACCGAATGGCAAAACCGATTCCTGAAATGCCGTCCAGCGTCTTTGTGGCGCTGGTCGGCCGCCCCAATGTGGGCAAATCCAGCCTGACGAACTACCTTGTGGGCGAAAAGGTCGCAATCGTGACCAAAAAGCCCCAGACGACCCGCAGCCGCATCACCGGCGTCATCACCAAGGGCCCGGTGCAGTATGTGCTGATGGATACCCCCGGCATCCATGCGGCCCGCAACAAGCTGGACGCCCGTATGACCCAGACCGCCGCCGCCAGCCTCAAGGATGTCGATGTGACGATGATGTTGTTTGAGCCGGCAGGGGAGTTCACCGACGCCGAGCTGACGATGGTGAAGGCCCTGCAAAAGGGCGGGCCTGCCATTGCGGTCATCAACAAGGTGGACCTGCTCGACAATTTTGCCGCGCTGGAAGCCCGCAAAAAGGAAATTGAAGATTTCGCCTGCTTTGATCATATTGTCACGATTTCAGCCAAGGACGGTACCGGCTGTGATGATCTGTTTGCCATGCTCAAGCCCTACGGCAACGAAGGCCCGCACTACTTTGACGATGATGCCTTCACCGATATGCCGGAAAAGGAGCTTGTGGCAGAGCTGGTGCGCGAGAAAGCACTGCTCTTCCTGCGTGAGGAAGTCCCCCACGGCATTGCCGTTGTGGTCGAGCGCTTTAAGGAGCGCCCCGACAAGGACCTCATCGACATTGATGTGGACATCTACTGTGAGCGCAAGAGCCACAAGGGCATGATCATCGGCAAGGGCGGCCAGATGCTCAAAAAAATCGCCTCTGCCGCCCGGATGGATATTGAGGAGCTGCTCGGCGTCAAGGTCAACCTGCAGTGCTGGGTCAAGGTCCGCGAGGATTGGCGCGACAACGAATTGCAGCTGAACTCGCTGGGGTTCGCCAAGCCGTAACGGATATTCACCCATGCCCTTTATTCCGCCAACATCCCCGCCGCGCCTGTGCTATCCTGTTGCCATGGGGGTGACGACATGGACAAGGCGGCGGACGGCTGGCAGCGCTTTGCGCAGACCGGCAGCATTTATGACTACCTAACGTATAAAACACAGCAGAACGCAGCACAGGAGGACGTATATGCAAATTGCAACAACGGGTCTGGTGCTGCGCCAGGTCAAGGTGGGGGAGGCCGACCGGATCCTGACGATCCTGACGCCTGACCTGGGGGTCATATCGGCCTCGGCCCGGGGCAGTCTGCGGATGAAAAGCCCGCTGTTCAGTGCCACGGGCCTGTTCTGCTACTCTGAATTTTCCCTGTCCAGCGGCCGCAGCCACTTTTTTGTGGACGCGGCGCAAATCAAAAAAGTGTTTCATGGCGTATCTGCCACGGTCGAGGGCATGGCCCTGGCCAGCTATATGGCGGAGATCGCCATGGAGCTTTCCCCCACACCGGCGGAAGGTGAGGCCGACGCCCAACTGCGTCTGCTGCTGAACTGCCTGTACCTGATCGGCGAGCGCCGCTACCCATGGCGGCAGCTAAAAGCCGTCTACGAGTTGCGTGCTCTGTCTAAGGCGGGCTATATGCCGGATCTGCGTATGTGCGCGGGCTGCGGCAAATACGAAGGGGGAGAGTTCTACCTGGACGCGGTGGGCGGGCTGCTGCTCTGCGCTGACTGTGCCGAGCGGCAGCGCCATATCCCGAACCTGGACGCAGGGGCCTTGTATGCCATGCGCCATATCTTCTGGACGGTCGAGGATAAAAAAGTATTCGGCTTCAAGATTTCACCTGAGAGCCTGAAAGATCTTTCCCGCGTCAGCGAGCAGTACACGCTGGCGAACCTGGAACATGGGCTGAAAACGCTGGACTTTTTAAAAACTGTACTTGAGTAAGGAGACCAAAACCCTGTATGGATACCGCCTATAAAACAACACTGGAACTGGACAAGGTCCTTGCCCGGGCTGTGCAGCTGTGCGCCTGCCAGGAAACCAAGGAGATGATGCAGGCCCTGGAACCCGCCCCCACCATTGAGGACGAGCGCTACGACCTGGCCCAGACCAACGCCATCAACGCGCTGCTCATCAAAAACGGCAGCCCCCGCTTCGGCAGCGTGCGCGAGGTGCGCCGCATCGTCGCCCACGCCCGCAAGGGCGGCATCCTCTCGATGGGCGAACTGCTGGAAATTGCCGCGACGCTGCGCAACTTTTCGGGCCTGAGCCAGTGGTACGGCCTGAGCGAGCACGAAATGCTTCCCACCGACGATTTGTTTTTTTCGCTGGCCCCGCAGCCGGTGCTGGAAAAACAAATCAGCGAGAGCATTCTTTCCCCGGAGGAAATGGCCGATACCGCCAGCGTAACGCTGCACGATCTGCGCCGCAAAATCCGCCAGACCGAGGATTCCATCCGCACCAAACTCGATAACATCATCCGCAACTCCACCACCAACAAATTCCTGCAGGATGCCGTTGTTTCGCTGCGCAATGGCCGCTATGTTGTGCCGGTCCGCGCCGAGTACCGCGGTGAGGTGGGCGGCGTTATCCATGACGTTTCCTCTACCGGCGCGACGGTGTTCGTTGAGCCGACGGCGGTTGTCGAGGCCAATGCCCGCATTATGCAGCTGCGCGCCCAGGAGCAGGAGGAAATCACCCGTATCCTGACGTCCTTCTCCACACAGATCGGCTCACTGGAGCCACAGTTCACGTATAGTTACGATGCTATGCTGAAAGTTGACCTGCTGCTGGCAAAAGCGCGGCTGGCTGTCGAGCAGAACGCCTTTATGCCTGCTGTCAGCGACAAGGTCTATTTCAAGCTGAACAAGGCCCGCCACCCGCTCATCGACAAGAAAAAAGTCGTGCCGGTGGATATCGAGCTGGGCAGTGACTACGACACGCTTGTCATCACCGGCCCCAACACCGGCGGCAAGACGGTGTCCTTAAAAACCGCAGGCCTGCTCAACGCCATGGCCCAGTACGGTTTTCTGATTCCCGCCCATGAGAGCAGCATCGTCTGCCACTTTGAGGAATACCTCGTGGATATCGGCGACGAACAGAGCATCGAGCAGAGTCTGTCCACCTTCTCCGGCCACATGAAGCGCATCAGCGGCATTTTGGATCTTGCAGGCCACGCTACCCTGACCCTGCTGGACGAGCTGGGTGCGGGCACCGACCCCGCCGAGGGCGCAGCGCTGGCTGTCAGCATTCTGGAACGGCTGCGCCGCCAGGGCAGCTTGCTGATGGCGACGACCCACTACGCAGAACTGAAAGTCTACGCGCTGGAAACTCCCGGCGTCGTCAATGCCAGCTGCGAATTTAACGTGGAGACGCTGATGCCCACCTATAAACTCAGTGTCGGCGTGCCGGGCAAATCCAACGCGTTCCTCATCAGCTCCAAGCTCGGCATCCCGGAAGAAATCATTGATGCCGCGCGCAATCATATGTCCAACGATGACAAGCGGCTGGACAGCGTGCTCTCTCAGCTGGATGATCTGAAAGTCCAGCTGAAAGAGGCCCAGGCCGAGGCCGAACAGGCCAAGTACGACGCCGAGCACGCCCTCGAAAGCGCCGAGAAGAAGCGCGACGCCTTAATTAAAAAAGGTGAGGAAGAACTCGAAAACGCCCGCCGCCAGGCCCATGACCTGATGCAGCAGGTGCAGAACGAGGCGTACAGCCTGACCGATGAATTGCGCCGCATCCAGAAGGATGAAAAGACCAGCGCCGCCCAGCGTGCCGTGCGTGCCCGGGAAATTGCCCGCAAGGACACCGAGACATTGCTCAAAAAGACCGACGCCAAGCCGAAGCCGGTCAAAGAGTTCGTCCCACTCAAAGAAGTGCAGATCGGCCAGGAGGTCGTCATTGCGGATCTTGGCCAGACGGCTACCGTCACGGCCCGCCCCGACCGCAACAATATGGTCGAGGTTCGCGCAGGCATCATGAAAATGAAGGTGCCGCTCTCCAACCTGCGTGCACCGGACAAGATGGAGAAGCGCAAGCCCGCCGAACCCCACCGCTCCACCCGCGTGCAGCTGGATAAATCCCGCAAGGCCAGTATGGAAATCAACCTGCTTGGCTACACGGTGGACGAGGCCCTGAACGAGGTAGACAAGTTCCTGGACAGCGGTATGCTGCGCGGGCAGACGACGCTCTACATCATCCACGGAAACGGCACCGGCGCACTGCGCACGGCCATCCAAAAGCACCTGCGCACCCACAAGGCGGTCAAGAGTTTCCGCCCCGGCCGCTATGGCGAGGGCGAAAACGGCGTGACCGTGGTGGAATTAAAGTGAAAATTCAAAACAATCCTGCATTTTTGTCTATGGCAATCATTCGCTACATCTGCTATGCTGAAGGTAGCATGATGGGTGTCTGAACATTAAATCAACAAGAAAGCGAGTGAACGCTTTGGCAATGGATTATAACAGCACGCGCAGCTTTACGATGACGCTGGCGCACCGCGCGGTGGGGGATATCCGCCGCGGGGGCTTCCGGCAGCTGCGCAACTATGTGGATATGTGCGCCACACTGGCAAAAAAGCCGCAGCAGAAAGACTTCTTTGCCTACGCGCAAAAGGCTTTGCAGCGCACGGACAGCTGCTATTACAGCATGATCCACCGTCTGCTGGACTCGGTGGAGGAGGACCGCATCTGTACCGTCGGCGTTAATATGGGCTTTGGCGGGCTGATCTACGGTGCCAGCGAAATGAAAAAGCAGGCGGACGTGGACGGCAAGCCCATCGCCTGGATCACGGCGGCCCGCTGCGACGACGAACGCCTGACAGATATGGTACCCAAGGCGGCAAAAAAAGGCAGCTTCGTCTGGCTGCTGGATGCCACAGCCAACGACCCTGTGCAGGCCGTATCGCTTGCTAAGGCCAACCCGCAGAGTGCTTTCGGCCTGCTGGCCGACCCCGCCGCGCTGGATGATGCCTGCGTCAACGCATTGACGGCCTGCCGCAACCTCGTCGTCATGCCGCTATTGCAGGCGCCGGAACTGACGGCGGAGGCATGCCGCGCCGCCCGTCGCTTAAAAGCGCAAAAAATGTTCTATGCTCTGACGGTGCTTGTGGACGATGACACCGTTGATGAGGTCACACAGGACGATTGGCTCGAAAGCATTGCTCAGGAAACACTTTTCTGTATGTGCGCCCGCAAGCCCGGTATTTCGGCGGAAAGCTCCCACAAGCTGCGCCGCAGCATCGTGGATGGCCGCATGGAGACCGGCAAGCCGGTTCTGCTGCTGGACTGGGACGGCGATGTCAAATACCTGAACAACCGCATTTCCGAGCATATGACCTTCGGCTCCGTGCTGGCAGAAGGGGAGACCTTCCCGCTGCAGTTGGGCTGAGAAGTTCGCATACTTCAACAAAAAGCGACCCTGTACCGATGGTAAAATCGGGTACAGGGTCGCTTTGTTTATTGTGTTTCGCCGCGCAGCAGGCTTTGCATGATCTCGTGGTTGAACAGCGGAATGGACAAATCGGATACCGCCGCCAGGGTGTTGCTCTTCATCCCGCCGAACACCCAGGGAATCAGCACGCCCATCATCGCGCCGGAAAAGAACTGGCCGATTTTTGTTGCCTCCTCGGCAGGGATATCCGCTTTCAGCTCCCGCGCATTCTGCGCAAAGATGGAGCAGAGATAATCGAACATATATTGCTGCAAGCTGTTCTGTCCGTTGTAGGCCAAGGCGTTGCAGTAGAACACTTTGTTTTCCAGGAAATAGGCTTTCAGTGCTGTTAGCAGGGAATCCCAGCTGGAATAGGCGCTGCGCTCTACCAAAAACTGGGTGATGCCGCTCTGGAAATACCAGTTCACCAAGTCGTATTTATCCTCAAAATGGTAGTAGAAGGTGTTGCGGCCCACCCCTGCGTGGTCAACGATATCATTGACCGAGATCTTTTCCAGCGGGGTCGTGGCCATCAATTCCTGCAGGCTCTGGGCCAGCAGATGTTTTGTCTGATTGGAACGCGGCATAGCAATTCTCCTGCTTTATCGGTGGTAAAATTACATATAATTATTGTAGCACACTTCCGACAAAAAGTCCAAATATTTCACTGCCACGCCGCAAAAACAGCGGCGGGTTTTGTATGACAATTCGGCCGGAATGTTTGGTTTTGCCCATAGCGGCGCGGTTTGCGGGCTTTAAATTGAACACTCCCCGGCTTTTGTCTATGTACACAACGCCGCGAAAAAGCATAAAATAAGGCCATAAAAACGGAGAAAGAAAAGGAGAGCAATCTATCATGCCGATGAATAAAGTGGTTCATGCCGCCCAGCGTGCAGCGTTCAGCGCTGCCATTGATGCCGTCATCAACGCAGTGCGCGGCAAAGGCCCTGAAAATATGGCCGGGCAGGCTGTCAAGCTCGTCAACCTGGCGCAGCCCCTGCTGGCCCACCGTTACCCCGATGCCGACTGGGACAAGGTCCGCTCCTTCGTGTCCGACCCCAACAGCAAGTGGATGGAGTACGCCTACAAGGCTATCAATGAGATCGACCCCCATATCCTGAAGATGAACACCCTGAACCTCGTGTACGAGGGTATGTTCGCAGGCTACAACTACGTCATGGAGCTGCGCAAGAAGTACGACTGCAACATGCCGTGGATTTTGCTGTTCGACCCGACTTCCGCCTGCAACCTGCACTGCAAGGGCTGCTGGGCTGCCGAGTACGGCAACCGCCTGAACCTGAGTTTTGAGGATATGGATCGCATCGTTACCGAGGGTGAGGAACTGGGCATCCACTGGTATATGTGCACCGGCGGTGAGCCGACCTGCCGCAAGGAGGACCTGTTCAAGCTGGCCGCCAAGCACCAGAACTCGGTGTTCCACCTCTTTACCAACGGCACGCTGATTGACCAGGCCTTCTGCGACCGCGTCAAGGAAGTCGGCAACATGGCCTTCTTCATCTCCATCGAGGGCATCGGCGATGCCACCGACGACCGCCGCGGCGCGGGCGTCTATGACCGCGTCATGCACGCCATGGATCTGATGAAGGAGAACGGCCTGCTGTTCGGTACCTCCATCTGCTACACCAGCGCTAACTACAAGGCCGTCACCAGCGATGAGTTCATGGATATGCTCATCAGCCATGGCGTGCGCTTCAACTGGTACTTCCACTATATGCCCATCGGCGACGGTGCCAATGTTGACCTGATGCTGAACGCTGAGCAGCGCGAGTATATGATCCACCGTGTCCGTGAGATCCGCGGCTACACCGGCGGCAAGCCTATCTTCTGCATCGACTTCCAGAACGACGGCGAGTACATCGACGGCTGCATTGCCGGCGGTCGTCAGTATGCCCATATCAACCCGGCCGGTGATGTGGAGCCCTGCGTGTTCATCCACTACTCCAACGCCAACATCCACGACAAGAGCCTGCTCGAGTGCCTGCAGCAGCCGTTGTTCAAGGAATACCACAAGGGCCAGCCCTTCAACCACAACCACCTGCGCCCCTGCCCGATGCTCGAAAACCCCGAGCTGCTGGGTGAGATGGTCAAGCGCAGCGGTGCCCACAGCACCGATATGCAGCAGCCGGAATCTACGGATGATGTGTTCCACCGCTGCCGCCCCTATGCCGACCAGTGGACTCCCTCCGCTGACCGCATCTGGGCCGAGGAGCACCCCGACTGTGCCTCCTGCGCCAGCTGCTCCGCCTGCGCATCCAAGTAAAATAGCATAAGCTCCTGCGCCCCGCTGTATTTTGCAGCGGGGCGTTTTTGCGTTGAAAGGCATCCTCCTCGGGGGGGGGAGGCACCGGGCTTGTCATGTTTTCGGACATTTCACCGTTCCCGGATTTTCTCACCCGGCCGCGCATATAGTGGTAACAGAGCCAATGCAGGGGAGGTGGGCCTATCAAAACGGTAGTGTATCTGGATGTGCTGCTGCTGACGAATTTCCTCATGGCCTATTTCCTGTTGCTGGCGGCAGGGGCGCTCAGCGGGCAGCGGGGAGGGTTCGTGCGGATGCTGGCGGGCAGTGGGCTGGCGGCGATGTCGTCGCTTATTTTGTTTGCGCCGCCCCAGCCCTACCTGGTGCAGGTCGTCTACAAAATCACCACGGCGCTGGCCATCACGGCGGCGGCTTTCGGCTGGCGCAGCAAACGGCGGCTGGTCACGGCGGCCTGCTGGTATGCAGCGCTGAATATCGCCCTGGCGGGGGCGGTGCTGCTGGCCGTTCTGCGCACCGGCACGCGGGCAGCGGATACGGCCAACCTGACGGTGTATCTGCGCGTTTCGCCGCTGCTTTTATTGGCACTGTCGGGCGTCTGCTGCGGCGCAGTGGATCTTGGCCTGCGGCTGCTGATGCGGCGGGACGCCCCGATAAAAACCGTCGGGCTGGAATTTGAGCTCTGCGGCCAGCCCATCCGGCTGCGGGCGGCGCCGGACACCGGCTGCCACCTGCGCGACCCCATCACCTGTCTGCCGGTGCTCGTCGTCAGCTACCCGGATGCCAAGGCGCGGCTGCCCGGGCCAGCGGTGGATTTTTTGGAGCAATGGTTCGCCGGGGCCACCCAGGCAGATCCGCCGCCCGGCGCACGGCTGCGGCTGGTGCCCTGCGGCACGGCGGCAGACAGAACCCTGCTGCCCGGCTTTGCGGTGCCGGGTATTGGCCTTATCACCGAGAAAGGTGTGCTGGGCCTGGGCCGCAGCGCCGTGGTGTTTGCACCGCGCAGCTTTGGCAGCACCGCCTACGAAGCGCTGTACGGCAATGATTTTTTGTGACAAAGGGGGAAAACATCATGCTCAAAGAACTGTACCTGCTGTGGCTGCGGCTGGCCGCCCCGCAGGAGCTGCACTACATCAACGGAGCGGACACATTACCGCCGCCGCTGCCGCCCGATGAGGAACGCGCCGCCCTGGCCGCACTGGCAGCGGGCCGGCCCCAAGCGCGGGATCTGCTCATTACACATAATCTGCGGCTTGTCGTGTACATTGCCAAAAAGTTTGAGACACCGTCGGCTGGCATCGAGGATATGATCTCGATAGGCACGATTGGCCTTATCAAGGCGGTCAACACCTTTGAGCCTACGAAAAACATCAAGCTGGCAACCTACGCCAGCCGATGTATCGAGAATGAAATTTTGATGTACCTGCGAAAAAGTTCCAACCGGCGGCAGGATGCCAGCATTGACGAGCCACTGAACACCGACACCGACGGCAACGAACTTTTGCTGATGGATGTGCTGACCAGCGACGACCCCCAAGTGGGCGAGGAACTGGAACGCAATGCCGAACGTGCGGCCCTGCGCGGCGCAGTGCAGCGGCTTTCCCCCCGGGAACGGCGTATCATGGAGCTGCGCTTCGGCCTGAACCACGAGGAAGAACACACCCAGAAAGAAGTCGCCGACACGCTGGGCATATCCCAGAGCTATATCTCGCGGCTGGAAAAGCGCATCATCCGCCGCCTGCGCCGGGAGCTGGAGGCGGTGGGCTAAAAAATCTGCAGCTTCGTAGGGGCCGGGCATGCCCGGCCCGCGGCCTGCCCGTCAGCAGGAGCCCCCGGAAAGCCGCGGGCCGCACATGTGCGGCCCCTACAGGGCAATGCCTTCTACACCACCGGCTCTGCCCGCGTATTCGTCACAAACTCCACGGCCAGCCCGACGACCATGTTCATTTCGGGCTGCATTGAATACAGCAGATACTCGTACCCATCCCGCGCCCAGCTGATGCCGGTGATACGCCCGGCATTCTGCCGCTGTGTGACCGTGATGCCGTCGATCTCATACTGCTGCACATCCTCAAACGCCAGGTCAAAGAACCCGGCGGGGTATAACATCTGCCCCTGCTTCGCGGTGCGCAGGCTCATCCGCCGCCCCGGTACAATGTTGTAATCGATCTCCGAGACGCGTCCCTCAATGAGCCAGTAGCGGTAGGGGATGATGATTTCGTTGTTGGGCGTGGACGCGACCCGGAATCCACCCGTCTGCCCATAGTTGGGCTGCAAATACTCGGTGCGGGTCTCGCGGCCGTCGCGCAGTTCCTCCCGCCGCAAAACCAGCACCAGGACCAGCGCCACCGACACGACGGCCAGCAGTACCAGCACAATGACAAACCACAGGGAATCCATCATAAAAACCCCCTCCTTTTTCGTATGCTATGCGCCGCCGCAGCCCAATGTGCAAAATTTACCGGTTTGCCGCGGCGCATACCGGCCCATACTCCCGGTAAATAAAAACTGGGGGTCAACAGGATGTATGCTGGAAAAGTAGAACTCTGCGGCGTGGATACCGCCCGCCTGCCAGTGCTGAGCGAAGCCGAAAAAGCCCGCCTTATCAAGGCGGTCCGCGCGGGTGACCGCCAGGCCCGGCAGGAGATGGTGCAGGGCAACCTGCGGCTGGTGCTCAGCGTCGTGCAGAAATTCGCAAGCCGCGGCGAGAATATGGACGACCTGTTCCAGGTGGGCTGCATCGGGCTTATCAAAGCCATCGATAACTTTGACCCGGCGCAGAACGTGCGATTTTCCACCTACGGTGTGCCGATGATCGTGGGCGAGGTCAAGCGCTACCTGCGGGACAACAACGCCGTGAGGGTCAGCCGCTCCATCCGCGATTTGGCCTACCACTCGATGCAGGCGCGGGAGGAACTGCAAAAGCAGAATGGCCGCGAGCCGAAAATATCCGAGATCGCCGCCAAGGTGGGCCAAAGCCCCGAAAACGTCGCCATGGCGCTGGAATCCGCCGTCACGCCCGCTAGTCTGTACGAGCCGGTCTACTCCGACGGTGAGGACAGCTTTGCCCTGGTGGATCAGCTGCGGGACAACGCAGGCGAGGAAAACTGGATCAGCGATATGATGTTCCGTGACACGGTCAAGGCCCTGACACCCCGGGAACGGCGCATCATCGCGCTGCGGTATCTCCGCGGCCAGACCCAGACCCAGGTGGCGCAGGAAATCGGCATCAGTCAGGCCCAGGTCAGCCGCCTGGAAAAGGCCGCACTAAAGCATATTAAAGAGCAAATCTGCGCGGACTAAGCAAAACAAAACCCGCGGCATCCAAATCGGACGCCGCGGGTCATTTATGCTTTACTCAATCTCGATCCCGCACGCTCCCAGCGCACGGGTGAAAGACTTCGGGTTCTTATACAAAATACCGGTGATGCCCAGGTTGTACGCGGCCTGGGCATTTGCCTTGTTGTCGTCCACAAAAATCGACTCATCGTAGGCCAGGCGACAGGTCTGCATCAGCGTTGTAAAAATCTCCGGCTCGGGCTTGCACAGGTGTACGTCGCAGGACGCAATCCCGCCGTCGAACAGTGAGAACCACTCCCGCTGGCGCAGCTCGTCCATGATGTCGGTGGGAATGTTCGTCAGGTAGTACAGCCGGTAGCCTGCGGCTTTCAGCTTGCGCATGATCTGCACGGTCGTCTTTTTTGTGCGCAGCATCGTGGCCCACTCGTCAATGCAGGTCTGCACCTCAAATATGCGGCCTGCCTCGGCGGCGTGCTCTAACATCTGCTTGTTGGCGGCCTCGCGGGTGATGGTGCCCCGGTCCAGATCCTGCCACTCCTGGCTGCCGAAAACCAGCTCGTAGGTTTCCTCCTCAGCGCGGCGGTTCATGAAATGGTCCATCAAGAAATCCTTGGGGGCAAAATCCACCACAACGCCGCCAAAATCGAAAATAATATTCTTATACATAAAAACCTCCGCAAGGTGCATAGCATATTTTCTACTATTATACACGCAATTTGCATAGGATACAAGAGAAAGGGGGCTATCCCATGACATTGCGTGATTTGAGCAACAAGGATGTCATCCAGCTGAAAACCGGCGAAAACCTTGGCCGCATCGACGATATCGTCTTTGACGAGCGGGGGGCGCGGCTGCAATCGGTCATCCTGCGCGGGCGGGCGCACTGCTTTGGCCTGCTGGGCTGCGATGATGACCTGATCCTCCCGTGGGAGAGCATCAAGACCATCGGCACCGATGCTATTATGGTGGACGCCGAGCCGCTGCCCGGTACCCGCCGCCGCTAAGGCAAGAAAATCGTATATTTTGTGTAAAATTCCGCAAAAGCAGATGCTTTTTTTAGAGCAATGTGCTATAATTAAAATTCAACAGGAAATGGGGGACACGGCTATGCAGACAACCCGGAAACTCGCAGCGCTGACGGCTGCCGCAGCGGCGTTGATTATCCTGGGGTCGCTGTTCCTCATCGCGCCTGTGTGGCAGCCGCAAAGCCCCGCCGCTGTGTATATCCCGGCGGCTGTGGCGGCGCCGACGCCGACCCCCGCCCCGGCAATCATCAACATCAACACCGCTACTGCCGAGGAACTGACCACCCTGCCGGGCCTTGGCCCCGAGAAAGCCGCCGCCCTTGTCGCATACCGCACCGCCCACGGCGCATTTGCGTCGCTGGCTGACGCAGCCAACGTCAAAGGGATATCCCTGCGCATGACAGAAAGCTGGGCGGGCCTTGCCGCCGTACAATAAATGGAGGAGATCAACTTGGAAAAAAAGCCGGAAAGTATCTTCATCAACCGTGAACTCAGCTGGCTCGACTTTGACAGCCGCGTACTGGCCCTGGCAAAGGAAAAGACCGTGCCTTTGGGCGAGCGCATCAAGTTTGCCGCCATCTTTGGCAGCAACATGGACGAGTTCTTTATGGTGCGCGTCGGTTCGCTCTACGACCAAACGCTCTTGAAAAACAACAAGACCGACAACGTCACCCACATGACCGCCGCCGAGCAGATTGCCGCCATCACGCCCCGCGTGGCGGAATTGCAGGCCAAGTGCGATAAATATTTCCAGCACCTTGTCACGGCACTGGCCGCCGAGGGCTACAGGAAAGTCGATTTCGCCAAGCTGTCCAAGCCGCAGGAGCATTTCTGGAAAACCTACTTCCAGCGCGAACTGTTCCCGCTGCTCAGCCCCCAAATTGTCGACTCCCGCCATCCATTCCCGTTTTTGAACAACAAGGATATCTACTACATCGCCCAGCTGCACACGAAAAACGAGGGCGTCAGCTACGGCATCGTGCCGGTCAGCAGCCAGTTTGAGCGCGTGCTCTTCGTCAAGGACGGCGAGACGGCCTGCTTCGCCTTTGTGGAAGAGCTCATCGCCCATTACGCCGCCACGATTTTCAGCGCCAGCACCGTGACCAAGCAGTGCCTTTTCCGCGTGACCCGCAATGCCGATATCACGGTCGACGAAGGCATGATGGACCACGACGTTGACTTCCGCGACGTCATGAGCGAGCTGCTGAAAAAGCGCCGCAAGCTCGCCGCTGTGCGCCTGCAATTCTGGCCAGACGCCCCGCAGGAAATCGTCAAGTTCCTGCGGGACAAGCTTGTCGTCCCTGCGGACCGCTGCTATACCCAGACTTCGCCGCTCGACTCCGGCGCACTGTTCAAGCTGGCCGGGCGTATCTCCGGCGACGGCGGCCACACGGAGCTGTTCTATCCCACCGCCAGGCCGATGCAGGCCCCGGCAGGGTACGACCTCTACACCGAGGTGCGCAAGCATGATGTGCTGCTGGCTTACCCGTACCAGAGTATCCGCCCGTTTATTAAAATGCTGCTGCGCGCGGGCGCGGATCCGGACGTTGTATCGATAAAAATGACGCTCTACCGCATGGCAAGCGACTCCCAGATCGTCAACGCCCTGATTGCCGCCGCCGAGAACGGCAAGGAAGTCGTCGCCATGGTCGAGCTGCGCGCCCGCTTTGACGAGCAGAACAACATCGACTGGTCGAAGCAGCTCGAGGATGCCGGCTGCACGGTTTTCTACGGTTTCGATGACTATAAAGTACATTCCAAGTTGACCCTTATCACCAGCCGCGTCAACGGCCAATATAAATACTTGACGCAGATCGGCACCGGCAACTATAATGAAAAGACGAGCGAACTGTACACCGACCTGTCCTTCATCACGACCCGGCAGGAGATCGGCGAGGAAGCCAGCGCCGTGTTCAACAATATGGCCCTGCAGCGCCTGACCAGTGAGGCCGACACGATGCTCGTCGCGCCGCTGCGATTCAAGAGCGTATTGCTCGAGGAAATGGACCGCCAGATCGCCCTTGCCATGCAGGGAAAGCCCGCGTCGATCATCCTCAAAAACAACTCCATCAACGACCCGCAGATTATTGATAAGATCAGCGAGGCCAGCTGCGCGGGCGTGCGTGTGGATATGATCGTGCGCGGCATCTGCTGCGTGCGGGCAGGTGTGCCGGGCCGCACCGAGAACGTGCATATCCGCAGCCTGGTTGGGCGGTATTTGGAGCATTCCCGCATCTACTGCTTCGGCAGCGGCGAGAATATGCGCATTTATATCGCCTCCGGCGACTTCCTGACCCGCAACACCGAGCGCCGCGTCGAGGTCGGCGTCCGGGTGGACGACCCGGCTATCGCCAAAAAGCTGCGCGGTATTCTCGATTTGCAGCTGCGCGACACCGTGAACGCCCGCGAAATGCAGCCGGACGGCACCTACACCAAGGTGCGCCCCGCCGAGGGCCAGCCCCCGGTGGACAGCCAGATGGCAATGTTCGGCTATTTCCAGAACGGCTTTGAGATGACCCCCGAGAAGCCCAAAGCCCAGCCCAAGCCTAAAACAGTGGCAGCCAAGGCCACTGCAAAACCCGTGACCCGCCAGCACGCAGCGCTGCGCCCCAAACGCGCCAGCCTTTTGCAAAACCTGTTTGGCCGCGGGAAAAAATAAGGAGAACCAAAACCATGAAAAGCTGTGTAGTGACCGCAAATTACGCCTGTGACCCCAACAAGGTCTGGCTCTACTTGACCAAGCCCACCCTGAACAACTGGCGCAAGGACGTCAGCGGGTACGAGGAAAGCGACGACGGCATGAAAGCCACCGAGAAGAACACCGACGGCGGAGAGACCCAGATCGTCTTTACCCGCAAGGAAAAGCCCCGCTGCCTGAGCTGCAACTTCCAGAAAGGCAAGATCAGCGGTACGTTTACGGCGCTGCTGCTGGGCGGCGGCGACTCCACCAGTGTGGAGTGTACGCTGGATGTGAACGGCTTGGGCCTGTTCACCAAGCCCGCCAAGCTGATGAACGAGCGCCTGGAAATGCTGCGCCAGACGCTGGGCGCGTAAAGAGCCTTCCCCCGAAGGGGGAAGGCGGCCGAGTGCGCGAGGCCGGATGAGGGGCGGGCTTGCCGAAGCCTGACCTGTAAGGAAAACGACCTCCTGCGGAAAAGCCGTGGCCGTGTGCCGTTATAACCAATCTTCCATCCGCCTTTCGGGGCGGATATTTTTTTCCCCTCCCGCATACTGTTGTAAAAAACAGGGGAGGTGTACGCCATGTGGGAAGATGCAGCCCCGATGCAGGAGCGCGAGCTGCCCGGACCGCCCGCACGTCCGCGCAGTGAGGAAGATTTGGTCCTGTGGGCGCAGATTTTGCTGTGCCTGGCCGCAGTCGGCTTTGTGCTGGCGGCCAAACTGCTGGGCTGGCCCGCGTATCCGGTGCTGCGCCGTGCCTTTGCCGCCGCCACACAGCCAGAACAATCGCTGCTGCTGGGGGAGGAACGCGGCCTTTTGAAATTCACTGAGCAGACTGCCGAGGAACTGGCAAACTCCGCCCGCAGTATGTGGGACGACTTCACCGCCGCGCCCGAGACAGCCCGCCCGCCCCACGGCCAGCCGACACCGCCCGCCTACGCCAGCGAGGACAGCTACACCCCGGACTTTGCGCTCTGCTTCCCGCTGCCGGGGCACTTTGCCCGCAAAACCTCCGGCTATGGCTGGCGCACCGACCCCATGGGCGGCCTGGGCGACGATTTCCACATTGGCAACGACCTGGCAGCGGCCCGGGGCACGGCGGTACTGGCCGCCGCAGACGGCGTGGTGCGCACGGCGGGCAGCCATAAAAGCTATGGCAACTATGTCCGCATCCTGCACGCCGACGGCGACGAGACGCTGTACGCACATATGCAATACCTGTTTGTCCGCGCGGGGGAGCGCGTGACCGCCGGGCAGACGCTGGGCACGGTGGGGCAGACCGGCAACGCCACCGGCCCGCACCTGCATTTTGAGATACTGCACAAGGGCCTGCGGTACGACCCGGCCCAGGCTTTACAGGATGCAGCGTAGGCCCAAAATCACCTGGCGCAGGCCGCTGGCGGTGCTGTTTGGCCTGACCGTGCTGCTGGCGCTGGACGGCAGCGGCCTTGTGCGGGTGGGGCTGGGCTGTGCGATTCTGCACGAGAGCGGCCACGCGCTGGCCTACCGCGCTTTGTGGGGGCACTGGCCGGAACTGGAAGTGTCGCCGTTTGGTATCTGCCTGCGGCTGCGCGGCCTGCCCATGACCGCCCGGCAGGAACTTTTGCTGGCTGCCGCCGGGCCGCTGGCCAACCTGCTGGCCTGCGCGGCGGTGCTGCTGTTCATGCGCGGGGCAGGGTACAGCTATGGCGGGTATTGGTTTGCCTGCTGTAACCTGCTGGTGGGCGGCAGTAACCTTCTGCCCCTGCCCGGCCTGGATGGCTGGCGCATTGCGGGGGCACTTCACGGCATAGGGAGAACGTAGGGGCGGGGCTTTGCTCCGCCCGCAGCCGCTGCCACAAACTGCAAAACCCCGGGGACGCACGGTCTCCGGGGTTTGTTTTAATTTGGATTATTTGAATTATTTGGATTTACGGCGCTTTTGCAGCACGAAGAGGGCGGTGATACTGCCCAGCGTCAGAATGCTGAACAGGGCGGGGGAAGAGCTGTCGCCCGTCTGGGGGATAACACCGGATGCCTGCGCGGTGGGCGCGGGCGTGGCGGTCACAGTGGGCCGTGCCGTGGGCGCCGGGGTGGCGGGGGCAGCCGTTGCGGTGTTGTCGGCAGGTGCTGCCGTGGGCGCTGTTGTAGGCGCTGCTGTGGGTGCTACGGTAGGGGCTGTTGTGGGTGCGGCGGTAGGTGCTTCGGTAGGGGCGGCAGTCGGTTCCGCCGGCTTCGGCGAAGGAGTAGGTGCATTTATACCATGTGCCGCCTTCAACGCCTCACCGGGAGCCAAGGAGATTTCCGTGTACTGCCTGGCGTCTTTTTCGTTCCAACGATTATCCTTTCCGTCGCGATACCAATAATCGATAAACTTGTTGTCGTCCTTCAAAACGGCGCCGCTGGCACCAGGTACGGCTTTGGTGTCGGTGGGGTTGGTAGTGATGTTGAAGATGTTTCCACTCAGGTTGTATTGGGGAATGTCTTCGTAGTTGTAAAGGTCGTCACCGGCAACGGTCGCCTTATTGTTGCAGATAACAGCAGAAGTGGAAACGGTTACTTTACCGTTCTCATTGCAAATGCCTCCGCCGCAATCATTATGATAGGGAACTCCGAGAGCGCCGCCTTTATGATAGGGAATGGTGGAAGCCTTGTTGTTATCGGTAATTGTGCCAGACCCTAGCGTCAGTGTTGCCTCCGAACCATCACCAAAGCCCGCGTTGCCGTTTTTGATGCCATACGCACCATTTCCAGTGATAACGAGCTTGGCACCGTTTTCGACGGTTGCGGTAGCGTCGGGGTAATTGTCGAGACCGCCTTCGAGATTTTCATTCAAATAGACTTTGGCACCGGACCTAATTGTCAGCTGCCATTCGTTTGCAAGACCGCGGTTATAATTGCGGCAAGAGGATATAGTTGCACCGTCTTCGACAATAAGAGAACCCGGGTAGTCATATTCGTAATTGTGTTTATCGTCAAAGTGGTAATAGTACGCGACGGCTACACCGGGACCCCAGTTTCCGGTGGCGGTTACTTTCGCGCCGCTTTTCAGAATACCTTCGCCGCTAAAGGCGAGACCATATCCACCGAGACGATAGTTTGCGCTGTCATAGAAGCCGTTATAAGAAGCATCGATTTCGGAATCATCCACATAAAGGTCATGGACATAGATGCTGTACTGCATTGCGGTATTGTTTTGCGAGACTACGCGGGAGCTTCCCTCGACGCTGAGTTTGCCAAAGTAAGAACTGAGGCCGCCCTGACCAGAACCGTCCTTGTTGTTATCGTGAACATTCAATTCAGAATGGTCGCGAATGGTGATATCTACAGGATTAGCGGTGATGCCGCTGTGGTAGCAGTTGGTGGCTTCCAGTGTGGAATAGCCAGAAACTACAATGTTTCCGCTAACGGATCTATAATCGCCATCTTCGCGATCCATATAGATGCCGCTGCATCCATCTTTACCAGCCGGACCCGGATTCATAAACCCGCTGACGGTGAAGTGCGTATTATTCTTAATGTACAAGTCACCGCCGTTGTAGATGCACAGACCGCTGCCGCCCAAGGTGTTAGGCGTAAGGTTCGTAATATTCACGGTGTCGCACTTGTCCAGAGTCAGTGTGCCGGGGCAAAAGAATACCGCAGAGATATTGGAAGTATCGCTGGGGTTCGTTCCCGCATTGACAGTCAGCGCACGGCAGTTCGTGATGGTCACTTTGCAGTAGGTCGCATAGATGCCCTTGTTGTTCAGCGTTAAGCTGTGGTTGGCGGCATCCAGCGTGATATCCTTCCACTCGGCAGGAGTGCTAACTTTCAGCCCATCAAACCGCAAGCCCTCGTCATTCAGCGTCAAATCATCTTGCAGGGTAATAACATCGCCGTTGTTTGCGGCGTTGATCGCCTCTTGCAGCGTCGCATACCCGGTATTGCCAATCATGGCCACAGTGGGGGGAGCAATACCAGCATTTGCCTGTTCCTCGTCGCTATGGCTTTCCTCGTCGGGCAAAGCATCATCACTGCCGCTGGGCGGCGCATCTTTCTTCGCATTCCCGTCAGAATTCCCGTCAGGATTCCCGTCAGGATTCCCGTCAGAATTCCCGTCAGGATTCCCGTTAGAATTCCCGTCAGAATTCCCGTCAGAATTCCCGTCAGAATTCCCGTCAGGATTCCCGTTAGAATTCCCGTTAGAATTCCCGTTAGAATTCCCTTCGGACTGTACGGATGCCTCGCTGCTGATCGTTGGCTCATCCGGAAGGCTTGGCTCCCCCGCAAAGGCAGGGGTTGCAAAAGCAGAAAGCGCAAAGCAGGTTGCTGCCGCAAATATGAACAACCGTTTTCTCACAAGTACCACTCCTAAAACTGTATTATACCCTGTACGTATCCCTGACAAATTCCGCCGAAAAATACACGTACAAATGTAACCATAAATGTATAACAGTGATACTAGCACGTTTAAAACCACCTGTCAACACGCCCAAAAGTCCGGGGGGGGGGTATCCTGTAAATCGCGCAACAAATGCGCAACGTAACACCGGTAACGCGCAGCAAAATCAACACTTTGCGGTCACAGTTGTGGCAGTTCACCCAATCAAGTCTGCAAAAAATTGTGCAAACTTCCGAAAATCAACCTTTTTTACCTTTTTGGCACATACAAGGGTAAATGGTTGCAATTTTGGCGGTGGCAGCGTATAATAAACTTACTATTGCCAAAAAGTGATTTACGGCACAATACAAACAAGGATGGTTCACCAATATGGCGGAATTTTCCCCGAAATTTAAAGAGGCCCTGAGTCTGGTACAAAAGCCGGGCCGTTACACGGGTGGCGAGCCGGGCTGCATCTACAAAGACAAATCCAAAGTGGATGTGCGCATGGCGTTCTGCTTCCCGGACACTTACGAAATCGGTATGTCGTTCCTGGGCGAGAAGATCCTGTACGACATGCTGAACCGCCACGAAAACTGGTGGTGCGAGCGTGCCTTTATGCCCTGGACCGATATGAAAGAACAGATGGAGCGGCTGGACATTCCGCTCTATTGCCTCGAGAGCAAGGATCCGCTGTGCGATTTTGATATCGTCGGCTTCTCGCTGGAATATGAGCTGGCCTACACAAACGTCCTGGCTATGCTGCGCCTGTCGGGTATTCCGCTGCGGGCGGCTGACCGCGACGAGCGCTGGCCGCTCATTATTGCGGGCGGCCCCTGCGTCTGCAATGCCGAGCCGATGGCGGATTTCTTCGACATTATGCAGCTGGGCGAGGGCGAACAGATGCTGCAAGATATCTGCGCAACGGTTGAACAGGGCAAAAAGCAGGGCTGGAACAAAGAACAGCTGCTGCTGGCACTGGCGAAGATCCCCGGTGTCTACGTGCCGTCCTTCTACGATGTGACCTACAAAGAGGATGGCCGCATTGAGGCCGTGACCCCGAACCGCCCGGGCATCCCGGCCCGTGTGACCAAGGCCATCGTCAAGGATATGGACAGCTTCACCCCGCCGGAAAACTTCGTTGTGCCGCTTGTCGGCGCGGTGCAGGACCGCGCCTGTGTCGAGGTGCTGCGCGGCTGCGTGCGCGGCTGCCGCTTCTGCCAGGCGGGCCAGCTCTACCGGCCTTTCCGCGAGCGCAGCCCCAAGCTCATCAGCGACAGCGCCCGCGCGCTCTGCCGCAACACCGGCTATGACGAACTGAGCCTGTCGAGCCTGTCCACCTCCGACCATTCCCGGCTGGAAGAAATTTTGGATAATTTGAACTCCTGGGCCGAGGCTGACCATGTCAGCCTGTCGCTGCCGTCGCTGCGCGTGGACAATTTCTCGGAATCTCTGGTCGAAAAAACGACGAAGGTGCGCAAAAGCGGCCTGACCTTTGCCGCCGAGGCCGGCACCCAGCGCCTGCGCGACGTTATCAACAAAAACGTCACCTGGGAGCAGATCGAGCGTGGCTGCCGCATTGCCTTCTCGGAAGGGTACACCTCGGTCAAGCTCTACTTTATGATGGGCCTGCCCACCGAAACACTGGACGATATCAAGGGTATTGCCGATACCGCCCAGCAGGTCGTGGATCTCTTCTACAAAATCCCCAACCGCCCGAAGGGCAAGGGTGTACAGGTGACGATTAGCGTGGCCTGCTTTGTGCCCAAGCCCGATACGCCGTTCCAGTTCTGCGCCCAGGACCGCCGCGAAGCCCTGCGCGAGAAGCAGAAATATCTGCTCAGCTGCGTGCATTCCCGCAAAATCAAGGTCAACTACCACGACAGTACCACCAGCGTGCTGGAAGGCGTTTTCGCCAAGGGCGACCGCCGCATGGGCCGCGTTATCGAGACAGCGTTCGAGAACGGCGCGTTCTTCGATACGTGGGAAGAATACTTTGACTATGACCGCTGGCTGGATGCCTTTAAGACCTGCGGCATCGACCCGGACTTCTACAACTACCGCGCCATTGGCCTGGACGAGGTCACACCCTGGGATCATCTTGACGTCGGCGTGACAAAGGCCCATCTGGTGCGGGAGTACAAAAAAGCGCTGGAAGCCAGGACCACCCAGCCCTGCAACCGCCAGTGCAGCGCCTGCGGTGCCAACAAACTGATCGGAGGACCGTGCTTTGACTACAATCAGGATATTCTTTGAAAAGTGCGGTGAGGCCGCGTATATCTCGCTGCTGGACTTGCAGCGGGTGTTCCACCGGATGCTGAAAATGAGCAGCCTGCCGGTGTACTATACCCAGGGCTTCAACCCCCATATCTACCTGTCCTTCACCTGCCCGCTGTCTTTAGGACAGGAGAGCTTATGTGAGAGTTGCGAGGTCAAGACCGAGCAGGAGACGATCGACCCGCAAACCTGGATCGACGCTTTGCAGCCCTTGATGCCGCGGGGCATTGTCATCACAAAAATTGCCCCGGCGGTGGAAAAAGTCGGCGAGATCGAAACAGCGGCCTATGAGGTCACGATGCCGGCAAGCAGTGCCATTGCGCTGGATGCCTACAACAACGCCGAGCACGCCGAGGTCACGAAAAAGACGAAGCGCGGGCAAAAAACGCTGGAACTGAAGAACTACTTAGACCACATTGCCTACACGGTGGAGGGGGATACAGTGCGCTTTACAGCAATGCTGCCCTGCGGCAGCGGCGAGGCACTGAGCCTGAACCCCTCGCTGCTGACGGATTTCCTGCGCACCCAGGGTGCCGCCCCGGTCTGGCAGTGCCGCGTGCTGCGCACGCATCTTTATAATAAAGCGGGCAAAGACTTCGAGTAAGAAAAGCCTTCCCCCGCAGAGGAAGGCAAAAGTTGAAAAAATCTTCGATTTTCTGTCAAAACCCCCTTGCCAAACTTCCCGCACAATGATATAATACTAAAGCGTTAGTGCCGCCGAGCCATCGGCGGGATAATGACACATCATTATACAGGCGGTCCTCTGACGAAACATCGTGTATGAACGTCGCAATAAAATGGAGGAATTTAAACCATGGACGCAATGAAGCATTTTACCGAGGGTATGATCAAAGAGAACAAGCCCCAGTTCGAAGTCGGCGACACCGTTCGCGTCTCCGTCCGCATCAAGGAAGGCGACAAGGAGCGTATCCAGGCTTTCGAGGGCACCGTTATTGCTAAGAAGCATGGCGGCATCGCTGAGACCTTCACCGTTCGCCGCACCTCTTACGGTGTCGGTGTTGAGCGTGTGTTCCCGGTCAACAGCCCGTTCGTTGAGAAGGTTGACGTCGTTCGCCGCGGCAAGGTTCGCCGTGCGAAGCTGTTCTACCTGCGCGAGCGCACCGGCAAGGCTGCCAAGGTCAAGGCACGTATCTGAGCATACTGAGAAAAGGGGAGGACGGTTGGCGTTCTCCCTTTTTTCGTATTTTTTTAGGAATGGGTGGTGGAAAGCATGGGTGCAGCGTTTGATGAATCGTTCAAAAAACGCTACCGCCGCAATAAGGAAGCGCTGGAATGGTACGACGCCCTGGCCATGGCCGTGGCAGTCATTGCCCTTGTGTTCACCTTTTTTGTGCGCATCGTCAAGGTGGACGGCCACTCGATGGACCCGACGCTCTTCAACGGCGAGCGCATCCTCATCAACCTGATGAAGCAGCCCGACTACGGCGATATCGTCGTGGTGGACGGCTACACCAGTTACGGAAAGCCGCTGGTCAAGCGGGTCATCGGCAAGGGCGGCGATACCATCGACATTGATTTCGCCGCGGGCATCGTCTATCGCAACGGCGTCGCCCTCGACGAGCCGTACACCGCAGAGCCTACCTATTTATATGAGAGCGTGGACTTTCCCATCACGGTGCCGGATGGCTGCCTTTTTGTGATGGGCGACAACCGCAACAATTCCACCGACAGCCGCGATTCCCGCGTGGGCTGCGTGGACGAACGTGACATTATGGGCGCAGCCATGCTGCGCATATTGCCTTTTGGCAAGACAGGAGCGGCCGAATGAGCCAGAGCGACATTATCAACAGCCGCCAGATCCAGTGGTTCCCCGGGCACATGACCAAGACCCTGCGCCTGATGGAAAAGGAAATCCGCAACGTCGACTGCGTTTTGCAGATCCTCGACGCACGCATCCCGCTTTCCAGCCTGAACCCCGAGATCGAGCGCATCACCGCGGGCAAACCGCATTTATATGTACTGAACAAATCCGACCTGGCCGACCCCGAAATCACCAAGCAGTGGCTGGCCTATTTCAAAAGTGCTGGCGAGGGCTGCATTGCCATGGACTCCAAGCAGCGGGGCCGCGCCACGGCGACGAAAGGGTTAATTGAGAAAGAACTTTCCGCCCTGATGGAGCGCCGCCGCAACCGCGGCATGGTGGGCGCGGCCATCCGTGTGATGATCGTCGGCATCCCGAATGTGGGCAAGTCCACCTTCATCAACTCCTTCGCGGGCACGACCCGCGCCAAGGCTGCCAACAAGCCCGGTGTCACCCGCGGCAAGCAGTGGATCAGCGTTGACAACTTTGACTTGATGGATATGCCCGGTGTGCTGTGGAAAAAGTTTGACTCGCTGGAAACGGCGTCGAACCTCGCGTTCATCGGCTCCATCCGCGACGATATTTTGGACATTGAGGAGCTGGCCTGCGGTCTGCTCTCGAGCGTTCGCGGCATCTACCCCCAGCAGCTGCTGGCCCGCTACAAGCTGGATGCGGCGGCGCTGGAGTTGCCGCCCTACGACCTGCTGCAGGCCATCGGCGCCAAGCGCGGGATGTTGATTTCCGGCGGTGAGGTGGACACCGAACGCGCCGCAAAAATGCTGGTGGGGGAGTTCCGCGCCAGCAAGTGGGGGCGGCTCTCGCTGGAGCGCCCGCCCCAGCGTGCGATTCAAGAAGAAGCAGAAGAGGTGATCGACGATGCCCCGGACGACTGGGACGACGACGAGCAGTAACGAGACGCTCTACGCCTTTGACGCCGCCAAACGCGCCGAGCACGGTGTACTGTGCGGCGTGGACGAGGCCGGGCGCGGTCCTCTGTGCGGCCCGGTCTGCTGCGCGGCGGTCATCCTGAACCCTGACGACCCCATTGCGGGGGTCAATGACTCCAAAAAGCTGACCGAAAAACGCCGCGAAGCGCTGTTTGAAGAAATCACAAACCGTGCCTTGGCGTACAAAATCGTATTTATCTCGCCGCAGGAGATCGACGAGCGCAACATCCTGTGGGCAACGATGGACGGCATGGCCCAGGCAGTGGCAGGGCTGGAAATAACGCCCGATTATGCGCTGATTGACGGCAACCGCTGCCCGCCGGGGCTGATACAGCCCGCCGAGGCTGTCGTCAAGGGCGACGCAAACAGCGCGTCCATTGCGGCGGCGTCGATTCTGGCAAAGGTCAGCCGTGACCGCTATATGCTGGAACTGGACAAGCAATACCCCCAGTACCAGCTTGCCAAGCACAAGGGCTACCCGACGAAGCTGCACTATGAGCTGATTGCGCAGTACGGCATCCAGCCGTTTTACCGCCGCAGCTTTTTGAAAAAACAGGGCTACTGGCATGACTGACACCGGCCATATCGGCGAAGCGATTGCCGCTAAGTATTACCAGCAGCGCGGCTGGCTGCTGCTCAACCACAATTACCGCACCCGGATGGGGGAAATTGACCTTATTTTATATAAGGATGACACCCTCGTCTTCGCCGAGGTCAAGACCCGTACCGGTGCGATGCTGGATCGCCCGGCCGCTGCGGTGGATGCCCGCAAGCAGCAGCGATTGATTTTAGCCGCCCAGCAGTATTTGCAGTGCAGCCCCTACCGGGACGCAGCCATCCGCTTTGATGTGGTGGAAGTCACCCCCGCCGCCAAGGGCTGGCAGGTACATTGCATTCCCAGCGCGTTTGAGTGCTGAGAAGATAGAGGAACGAAAGTACAAGAGAATAAGAGAAAGGGTGTAAACATATGCAGTATTTAAGCACCAGAGATTCCGCACTCCGCGTTTCCGCACAGGAAGCAATCGTCCGTGGTCTGGCACCGCAGAGCGGTCTGTTTGTACCGGAAACTTTCCCGAAGGCTGATCTGGAAGGTTGGAAAGACCTTTCGTACCCCGTACTGGCTGAAAAGGTGCTGGCCGGTTTCCTGACCGAGTACAGCGCTGATTTCCTGCACACCGCCACCGCTGCTACCTACGGCGAAGCCTTCGGCGGCAAGGCAGGCGAGACGGTCAAGGTTCGCGACGGCCTGTATTCTCTTGAACTGTGGCACGGTCCGACCTGCGCGTTCAAGGACTACGCTTTGCAGTTGATGCCGAAGCTGCTGGTCGAAGCCAAGAAGATGCTGGGCCGCACCGAGACGACCCGCATTCTCGTCGCGACTTCCGGTGATACCGGCAAGGCCGCGCTGGCGGGTTATGCTGATCTCGACGGCATCGAAATTGAAGTGTTCTATCCGAACGACGGCACCAGCGAGATCCAGCACCTGCAGATGGCGACCCAGAAGGGCCAAAATGTGCAGGTCTACGCCGTGCAGGGCAACTTTGACGACGCCCAGACCGGCGTCAAGAAGGTCTTTGCCGACGCTGACGTTGCCGCCGAGCTGGAAAAGCGCGGCATCCGCCTGTCCAGCGCGAACTCCATCAACTGGGGCCGCCTGGTGCCGCAGATTGTCTACTACTTCTACGCCTACTTCCGTCTGGCCGAGCGGGGCGCGGTCGCATGGGGCAAGCCGGTTGACTTCTGCGTGCCGACCGGTAACTTCGGCGATATCCTGGCCGGCTACTACGCCAAGCAGATGGGCCTGCCGGTGGGCAGGCTGGTCTGCGCGTCCAACAAGAATAACGTGCTGACCGACTTCCTGCGCACCGGCACCTATGACGCCCACCGCACCTTCTACAAGACGACGTCACCGTCCATGGATATCCTGATTTCCTCGAACCTAGAGCGCCTGCTCTACCACGTCAGCGGCAGCAGTGAGAAGGTCGCCGCCTGGATGCAGGAGCTCAGCCGGACCGGTAAGTACACCGTCGATGCCGAGACGCTGGCGAAGATCCAGGCGAGCTTCGCCGCGGGCTATGCGGATGACGCCGAGGGCGCAGCGGAAATCAAGGCCCGCTTTGACGAGGACAACTACCTCTGCGACACCCACACCGCCGTGGCGTTCCGCGTGGCCGAAGCCCTGCGCACCGAGGCTCCCATGGTCGTGTTGTCCACGGCAAGCCCCTTCAAGTTCCCGCGCGACGTGCTGACCGCCCTGGGCAAAACCGCTCCCACCAGCGACTTTGCCGCTATGGCGGCCCTGACCGCCAAGACCGGTGCCGAGGCCCCGGCGTCCTTATGTGAGCTGGACAAGCTGGAAGTGCGCTTCAAGACGGTCTTGCAGCCCGCGGATATCCGCACCGCATCCCTTCGTTAAAAACAACAACTAGAAAGTGAGGGCCGTATGGCCATCTTTGCAATCGGGGATATGCACCTCTCGCTGGGAACGGACAAGCCCATGGACGTTTTCCCGGGGTGGGAGGGGTACCTGCCCCGACTGGAAGCCAACTGGCGCAAGCTCATATGCCCGGAGGACACCGTTGTCCTGGCGGGCGACACCAGCTGGGCCATGAACCTGAACGACACCAAGGCGGATTTTGCCTTTATCCAAAACCTGCCTGGCCAGAAATGGCTGCTGAAAGGCAACCACGACTACTGGTGGACGACGACCCGCAAGATGGAGACGTTTTTGGCCGCCAACGGCTTTGACACGCTGCACATTCTGCACAATAACGCCTGCATCGTGGGCGATGTGGCGCTGTGCGGCACCCGGGGCTGGCCCTTTGACGATGTGGCCGCCCAGGGGGAAAAACTCATGGCGCGCGAGGCTGGCCGCCTGCGGATGAGTTTGCAGGCGGCGGGGGAGACGCGTGAAAAAATCGCCTTCCTGCACTACCCGCCCATCTACCCGGGCGCACAGGCGCAGGAGCTTGTGGATGTGCTGAACGAGTTCCATGTGACCGAATGCTGCTACGGCCACCTGCACGGCAAGTCCATCCGCTATGCCATGCAGGGCGAGCGGGACGGCATCACCTACCGTCTGATCTCCGCCGATGGCCTGTCGTTCTGCCCCTATAAAATACGGTGAAGCCTATGAAGCAGAAAACAAAAGATATCATCCGGGCGCTGCTGCTGGGGCTGCTCTGCACGTTGGCGCTCTCCGCCGTCATCACGGTGGCGGATACCGAGACCGCCCGCACCGACCTGATGATCGGTATGCAGTACGAGACGACCGGCCTTGACCTGGACGCCGCGCCGGGGCTGCTGTTGTGGCTTGTCAAGCTGCACCAGAACTTCCCGCTGGATGCCTGGGCCTGGGGGCCTGCGGCGGCGGGGCTGGCCGCGCTGCTCTACTGGGTGCGCCGCCAGCGCACGGCCAAGCCCAGATGCGCCGAGTTGGTGCTGAGCATCGTCTTTGGCGTCGCCGAGGTGCTGGGCCTGAGCATCTGCAAGCTGGGCAGCTGGGCCTTCGTCTTTAAAAATCCCTATCAGGTCTTTGTGGGCGCTGTCTGCATGGCCGGGTATGGGGTGTTGTTCTACCACGCTGTCTGGGGCTTGTACGCCCTGCTGGGGCGGCCTGGCGGGGCAGAAGCTGAACCGGAAAACCGCTTCGCCCGCCGGTTCGCCAGGGCCCCGGGCCGCACGTCGTCGCTGCTCATCGGCGCGGCATGGCTGCCCTGGGTGGCCGTGTTCTGGCCCGGGTCGGTGGACTGGGACTCCTGGGGGCAGATCTCCCAGGTCATCGGCAAGCAGGAAATGACCGCCCACCATACGGTGCTGTCCGCCTGGCTGCACGGCTGGCTGTTCCAGCTGGGCCGCATCCTGGGTAGTGATAACCTGGGTGTGTTCTTCTACATCGTCTTGCAGTTCATCGTCTGTGCCTGGGTGTTCGGGCAGGTGGCGGCCTTTGCAGGCGAGTTGGGCTGCTCCCGCAGGGTGCAGTACGCTGTCACGGCGTTCTTTGCGCTGAACCCGATTTGGGGCGTGTTCATCCAGACCCAGGTCAAAGATACGCTTTACACCGGTCTCTTTGTGCTGTTCGTGCTGAAAACCGCCAATCTGCTGCTGTTCCCGCAGGAATGGCAGGGGAGCCGCAAACGCCTGGCCGCCTACGCGGCGCTGGGCATCCTCTGTTGCCTTTTGCGCAAAAACGGCATCTACGCCGTTGTGCCGATGGTGCTTGCTTCGGCTCTTGTGCTGACTGGTAAACAGCTGCGCAAACCACTTCTGGCGGTCATGCTGGCGGTAGTCATTGGCTCCTTCGGGTTTGATGTATTCACCGAAAAAGTCCTCGACATCCCGGCGGGCAGCGTGGGGGAGGCCCTCTCGGTGCCGATGCAGCAGACGGCTCGCTATGTCCGGGACTTCGGCTATGACGTCACCGACGACGAGAAGGCTGTTATCAATGAAGTGCTTGACTATGACAGCCTGGCCCAGAGCTATATGCCGGAACTTTCCGATGGCGTAAAGCAGTACTACAAGAATCCCAGCAAGGGCGGCCTGGCCCGCTATATGCTGACCTGGGCCAAGATGTTCTTCAAGCACCCGGTCTGCTATTTTGAGGCCCTGCATGCCAACTCCCACGGCTATTACACCATCACGAAATGCCGGGCCATCAACGATTACTACACGTTTAATAATGACATTTGTATGCAAATGTTTGAAATGGACGTCCACTATCTTGATAAATCCGGCTATCTGCGGTATGCTTTTGTACAGGCGCTCTCGGCGTTTGAAAAGCTGCCGCTGGTGGGGCTGGTCACGTCCATCGGGTTTATGGCCTGGCTCACGGCGGTGCTGGGGGTCTGGCTGGCGCGGCGCAAAGCAAAGCAGACGCTGCCGATTTTTATTGGCCTGGGCATTTTCTGGCTGACCTGCATCGCGTCCCCGGTCAATGATTGTATGCGCTATTTCCTGCCGATTGCGGGGTGTCTGCCGCTGATTTTCTGTCTGGCGCTGTATTTTCGCAAAAAAAATGCAGAAAAATCTGCTTAGTTTGTTAAAATTTTTAAAACAGGGCTGGTATTTTCTGCACAGGCATGGTATAATAACTTGTATTTTTATGTACATCTATTTTTGGAGGAATTTATAAATGAAACTGATTTCCTGTGAAAAGCTCGAAAAGAGCATGGTCGAACTGCAGTTCTCCATTGACGCGGAGACCTTCAAATCTGCCGTCAATACCGCTTTCAAGCGCGAGGGCAAGAAGTACGCCATCCCCGGCTTCCGCAAGGGCAAGGCCCCCAAAGCCATGATCGAGAAGATGTATGGCAAGGATCTGTTCCAGTATGACGCCATCAACGACCTGTTCCCCGAGAACTACGAGGCCGCCGTCAAGGAGGCCGGCATCGAGGCCGTCGGCCGTCCTGATCCCGAGGTCGTCTCCATGTCCGAGGACGAGGGCGCTACCCTGAAGGTCAAGGTCGCCGTCAAGCCCGAGGTCGAGCTGGGCGAGTACACCGGTTTAACCGTCAACAAAGATGTCAAGACTGTGGATGAGGCCGATGTTGACGCTGAGATCAAGCGTATGCAGGACCGCAATGGCCGTCTGCTGACCCGTGAGGGCGAGGCCCAGAACGGTGACACCGTCGATATCGACTTCGAGGGCTTCGTTGATGGCGTCGCTTTCGAGGGCGGCAAGGCTGAGCACTACTCTCTGGTGCTGGGCTCTGGTTCCTTCATCCCCGGTTTCGAGGAGCAGGTCGTCGGCCATAAGGCTGGCGAGGACTTCGACGTCAACGTCAAGTTCCCTGAGGAGTACCAGGCTGAGGAGCTGGCCGGCAAGGACGCTACCTTCAAGATCAAGCTGCACAACGTGCAGTACAAGGAACTGCCCGAGCTGGACGACGACTTTGCCAAGGACGTCAGCGAGTATGACACCCTCGACGAGCTGAAGGATTCTATCCGCAAGGGCATCCAGACCAACCATGAGAAGCAGGCTGACCAGAAGGTCGAGAACGACCTGATCGACCAGGTCGTGGGCGGCATGAAGGCCGAGATCCCCGACGCCATGATCGAGAGCCGCATCGAGGAGCTGGTTCAGGACTTCCAGTACCGTATCTCCCAGCAGGGCCTGAAACTGGAGCAGTACCTCCAGTACATGGGCATGACCATGGAGCAGTTCAAGGAGCAGTTCCGTGAGCAGGCCGACAAGCAGGTCAAGATGCGCCTGGCCATGGAGGCTATCGTCGCCAAGGAGTCCATCGAGGCTACCGAGGAGGAGTTCGAGGCTGAGATCAAGCGCATTGCCGATGCTTACCAGATGGAGGCCGACAAGGTCAAGAGCCTGGTCGATGCCGCTGCCGTCAAGAAGGATCTGGCTGTCAACAAGGCCATCGACTTCGTGAAGGAGAAGGCTAACATCGTCCTGGGCGCTGCCGAGGAAGAGAAGAAGCCCGCCAAGAAGACCACCCGCAAGACCACCAAGAAGGCTGCCGCCAAGAAGGACGAGGAGCCGAAGGAAGAGGAGACCCAGGGCGAGTAATCACCCCGCGGCATCCGTAAACATTGAGTAAAAGGGCCGGTACGGTGCGCAGCTTTGCCGCCGTATCGGTTCCTTTATCATCACCACATTTTTATGACACCAAGGAGGGAAAACCCAATGAGCCTTGTACCCTATGTTGTCGAGCAGACTGCGCGCGGTGAGCGCAGCTATGACATTTTCTCCCGCTTGCTCAATGACCGTATCATTGTGCTGAGCGAGGACGTCAACTCCGCCTCCGCCAGCGTTATCGTGGCACAGCTTTTGTACCTTGAAGGCCAGGATCCGGAGAAGGATATCTACTTTTATATCAACAGTCCCGGCGGCTCGATCTCCGACGGCATGGCCATCCATGACACGATGAACTACATCAAGTGCGATGTCTCCACCATCTGTGTCGGCATGGCGGCCTCCATGGGCTCTTTCCTGCTGGCCAGCGGCACAAAGGGCAAGCGCTTTGCACTGCCCAACTCGGAAATCCTCATCCACCAGCCGCTCATCGGCGGGCAGGGCATTTCCGGCCAGGCCACGGATATCAAAATTCACGCTGACCACATCGTGCGCATCCGTGAAAAGATGAACACGCTGCTCAGCCAGTACACCGGCCAGCCGCTGGAGACCATCACCCGCGATACCGAGCGCGACAACTACATGACCGCGCAGCAGGCGAAGGAGTACGGCCTGATCGACGATATCCTCTATAAACACTGATTCGGGGGAACAACATGGCAAATCAAACGTCCGGTAAGGACGGAAAAGGACGCGAGCTCGTCTGCAGCTTCTGCGGACGCTCTCAAAATGAGGTGGAGCAGCTGGTCATCGGCCCCGGTGTCAACATCTGCAAGGACTGCCTGGATATGTGCTGCAATGCCCTGTATAAGGATGGCGAGCGCCCGGCCCCGCCGCGCGCCGGTATGCCGCCCCGGGATCGCCGCCGCGGTGCGCCCCAGCCCGGTGCCGACTACGACTATGACCCGCTGGAAAGCATCAACATCCTGACGCCTGCCGAGATCAAGGCAGGCCTTGACCAGTATGTCATCGGCCAGGATGCCGCCAAAAAGGTACTGGCAGTCTCGGTCTACAACCACTATAAGCGCATTCTCTCCGGCCAGAACAGCGACGTCGAGCTGCAAAAGTCCAACGTCCTGATGCTCGGCCCCTCCGGCACCGGCAAAACGCTGTTGGCCCAGACGCTGGCAAAGATGCTGAACGTGCCTTTTGCCATCGCCGACGCCACGACCCTGACCGAGGCCGGTTACGTTGGTGAGGACGTCGAGAACATCCTGCTTAAACTGATTCAGGCGGCGGATTTTGATATTCCCCGTGCAGAGATCGGCATTATCTATGTGGATGAGATCGACAAGATCACCCGCAAGAGCGAGAACCCCTCCATCACCCGCGACGTGGGCGGTGAGGGGGTGCAGCAGGCATTGCTGAAAATCGTCGAGGGCACGGTCAGCAATGTGCCGCCCAACGGCGGCCGCAAGCACCCGCAGCAGGAGTTCATCCAGATCAACACGAAGAACATCCTGTTTATCTGCGGCGGTGCGTTTGACGGGCTGGAAAAGCTCATCCAGAAGCGAACTGACAATGCCAGCATGGGCTTTGGCAGCCAGCTTCGCACGACGCTCGATAAGGACGAAACGCGCCAGAAACTGCTGAAAAACGTTGAGCCGGACGATCTGGTCAAGTTTGGCCTTATCCCAGAACTTATCGGCCGTCTGCCGGTCGTGACCGTGCTGGACCCGCTGGACGAGGAAGCCCTTGTCCGCGTGCTGACCGAACCGAAAAACAGCATTGTGCGCCAGTACAAGGAGCTGCTGCACCTGGATAACGCCGAGTTGGTCTTTACCGACGCGGCACTGCACGCTATCGCCAAAAAGACGGTGGAGCGCAAGAGCGGCGCACGCGGCCTGCGCAGCGTCGTCGAGGAACTGCTGATTCCGATTATGTACGACATTCCTTCCGACGCGACCATCACCAAGGTGACGATCGACGCCGACACGGTGGAGGGCGGCCAGCCCCACATCGAGCACGGCGCTATGCGCCCGCGCTACAAAAGTTTGACGGAACAGCAATAAAAATTACCTGCACCGGAGCCGAAACGCCCCGGTGCATTTTTGTTCACAAAAATTTTATATAGAAAACACTTGATTTTTTACAGCAAAGTGGCTATTATATATTTAGCACTCAGAGAGAATGAGTGCTAAACTAAAAATATAAAGAGAAATCTTTTATAGGGAGGAACTTCCACTATGAAAATCAAACCTCTTGCAGATCGTGTTGTTATCAAACTGGTCGAAGAAGAAGAAACCACCAAGGGCGGCCTGATCCTGTCCGGCTCCGCCAAGGAGAAGCCCCAGGTTGCCGAAGTCATCGCTGTCGGCCCCGGCGGCAATGTGGACGGCAAGGAAGTCGAGATGATCGTCAAGGTCGGCGACAAGGTCCTGACCAGCAAGTACTCCGGTACCGAGGTCAAGGTCGACGGTGAGGAATGCACCATCGTCCGCCAGAGCGACATCCTCGCAGTTGTGGAATAATTTGATTTTTCAGTAATTTCTTTCAGATAAAAGGAGAGATTCATTATGGCTAAACAGATCAAGCAGGGCGAGGACGCCCGCAAGGCCCTTTGCGCTGGCATCGACCAGCTGGCCAATACCGTCAAGGTTACCCTCGGCCCCAAGGGCCGTAACGTCGTGCTGAGCAAGAAGTTCGGCAGCCCGCTCATCACCAACGATGGTGTCACCATCGCCAAGGAAATTGAGCTGAAGGACGAGTTCGAGAACATGGGCGCACAGCTCGTTCGCGAAGTCGCTACCAAGACCAACGATGCTGCCGGTGACGGCACCACTACCGCTACCGTTCTGGCTCAGGCTTTCGTCAACGAAGGCATGAAGAACGTTACCGCCGGTGCCAACCCCATGGACATCAAGCGCGGCATGCAGAAGGCTGTCTCTGCTGCGGTTGAGGCCGTCAAGGAGCACAGCCAGAAGGTCAACGGCAGCAAGGATATTGCTCGTGTCGGCACTGTTTCTGCCGGTGATGCTGAGATCGGTCAGCTGATTGCTGACGCGATGGAGAAGGTCACCGCCGATGGCGTCATCACCATCGAGGAGAACAAGACCACCGCCGAGACCTACACCGAGGTCGTTGAGGGTATGCAGTTCGACCGCGGCTACGTGACCCCCTACATGGTCACCGACACCGAGAAGATGGAGACCGTCTACGACGACTGCTCCGTCCTGATTACCGACAAGAAAATCAGCGTCTTCCAGGATATGGTCCCCCTGCTTGAGCAGGTCATCCAGTCCGGCCGCAAGCTGCTCATCATTGCTGAGGATGTCGAGGGCGATGCCTTGTCCAACCTCATCATCAACCGTCTGCGCGGCGGCCTGAACGTCGTTGCCGTCAAGGCACCTGGCTTTGGCGATCGCCGTAAGGAGATGCTGCAGGATATCGCCACCCTGACCGGCGGCACCGTTATCAGCAGCGACCTGGGCTATGAGCTGAAGGATGCCACCATGCAGCTGCTGGGCCAGGCCCGCCAGGTCAAGGTCACCAAGGAGAACACCACCATCGTCGGCGGTGCCGGAGACAAGCAGGCTATCGCAGACCGCGTTGCCCAGATCCGCAGCCAGATCGCTGTTGCAACCTCTGACTTCGACCGTGAGAAGCTGCAGGAGCGCCTGGCCAAGATGGCCGGCGGTGTTGCCGTCATCAAGGTTGGCGCTGCTACCGAGGTCGAGATGAAGGACAAGAAGCTGCGCATCGAGGATGCCCTGAACGCGACCAAGGCCGCTGTTGAGGAAGGTATCGTTGCTGGCGGCGGTACGGCCACCATCAACGCCATCCCCGCTGTCGACAAGCTGGTCGGCGAACTGGAAGGCGACGAGCGCACCGGCGCTAAGATCGTCCGCAAGGCGCTGGAAGCTCCTCTGCGCCAGATCGCTGCCAATGCCGGTCTGGAAGGCAGCGTTGTTATCGACAACATCCTGAAGGCCAACAAGCCCAACTACGGCTTCGACGCCCAGAAGGAAGAGTACGTTGAGGATATGATCGAGGCCGGTATCGTTGACCCGACCAAGGTCACTCGTTCCGCTCTGGAGAACGCCGCCAGCGTCGCCGCGATGGTTTTGACCACCGAGAGCCTGGTCGCTGACCTGCCCGAGCCGCCGGCCCCGGCTGCCCCGGCCCCTGACATGGGCGGTATGTACTAATTCAGCCCAAAAGCAAGCACAAGGTCGAAGTCTTGGCGACAAGGCTTCGGCCTTTTTGTATAGACCCAAGGCGGTAAAACGTGGTATAATAACCAAAAACAGCGGGGGAGGCAGCCATGAAACAACGGATGAAATACGCGGCGCTTGCTTTCACGCTGGGGCTGATGGCGCTGATTTTCTACTTTTCGGGCCAACCGGCGGCGGACTCCTACAAACTCAGCGAGACCGTGACCGAGACTGTGCAGACGGACGGTATCTCGTTTTTGTTGCCGCTCTGGTTCGATGCCGAGAACTTCCACGCGAACCTGCGCAAGTGGGCGCATGTGGCGATTTTTGCCGCGCTTGGTGTAGGCATGGCCTTGACCGTGCACAGCTGGCTGTCCGGGCTGACGCTGCGCCGGCAGGGAATGCAGGCGGCGGTGCTGTGTGTGCTGTATGCGGCCAGTGACGAGCTGCACCAGTATTTTGTGCCCGGCCGCGCCGCCTTGGTGGGGGATGTGGTGATAGATGCCTTAGGCATCCTGCCCAGTGTGGCGGGGGTGTGCCTTTTGGTCTGGCTGCATCAAAAGCAACGCTGATGCCCATACTCCCACCGGAGGTGAGGGTATGTCTCTGCGGCGGTTTTATGGGCTTTGCGGGGCGTTGGTTTTTCTGGCGGGGGTCGTGCTCTGCCGCACCTACTGGGTGGGGCAGCAGGCCGCCTATGCCGCCAGCGCAGGCGGCCAGACCGTACAGACACTGGACTTGCCCCGGGCCAGGGGCGATTTCTACGATCGCAACGGCCGTAAACTGACTGGCACGCAAACGCAGTATTACGCGCTCTGCATCCCCGGCGACGATGGCTACACGGCGCTGTTTCCCTATGTTTCCTACGAAAAGCAGGGCGTGCTTTACGACCGCCGTAACCTGGCCGCGCCGTTCTTGATTGAAGTCAGCCGCGACCTGACCGGGCGGGGCATCGCCACCTGCGCGGTGCCTGCGCATACGGTGGATATTGCGCCGCATCTGCTGGGCTACCTCGACGGCGAAGGCCGCGGCGTCGCCGGGCTGGAACGCGCCTACGACGCGCTGCTGACGGCCTCCGGCGATAAGCGCACCGTCAGCTGCGTGCTGGCGGCGCACAGCGGCCTGATGGCGGGGACAAGCCCTGTATGGACTACGAGGGAAGAAGGCACGGGGCAGGGCGTGCAGCTGACACTGGACGCCGACTTGCAGCGCGCCTGCGAGGCGCTGGCGGCGCAGCTTATGCCGCGGGGGTGCATCCTCATTATGGACGCTGCTACAGGCGAGGTGCTTGCCAGCGTCAGTGCGCCGACGTTTGACGCACAGGATGTGGTCGCCAGCATCCGCGCCGACGATACTTCGCTCATCAACCGCCCGTTTGCTGCGTTCAGCGCTGGGTCGGTGTTTAAAGTGGTGCTGGCCGCAGCTGCCTATGAACAGGGTTTGGACTGGTTCACCCACGACTGCACCGGTGAAATCGTGGTGGCGGGGCAGACCTACCGCTGCGCCCAAGGCCGCGCCCACGGCGAAGTCAACCTGCGCGGCGCGCTGGAAGAAAGCTGCAACACCTATTTTATCAAACTGGGCCAGCTGTTGGGGGCAGAGGCCATCCGGGACGAGGCAGAACACTTCGGCTTTGGCACAGCGGTACAAATTGCCCCGGGCCTGGCCGCAGCTGCCGGTACGCTGCCGGACGCGGAGACGCTGGAGAACCCCGGCCAGTTGGCGACGTTCAGCTTTGGGCAGGGGGCGCTGACCGTGACGCCACTGCAAATCACCGCCATGATGAACACCGTTGCCAACGGCGGGGTGTATAGGACACCTGGCTTTGTGCAGGGCATCACCGGGGCCGATGGTATGTTGACCGACCCGGCGGCAGCGGAGAGCGTCCCGCGTACCGTCTGTGACGCCGCCACGGCCCGGGTGCTGCGCAGTATGCTGGCCTCGGTGGTGACGGATGGCATTGGCCATGACGCCCAGCCACGCCATGGTACAGCGGGCGGCAAGACTGGCACGGCCCAGACCGGCCAGTACAACGCCGACGGTGAGGAGCTGCTGAACTATTGGTTCACCGGCTTTTACCCGGCTGATGCGCCCCAATATACCATCACGGTCATGCAGGACGGCATCTTGAAGCCCGAAACCTCCAGCGCCGCCCTGTTTGAGCGAATAACGGAAATTCTGGATGTGTGGGCGGGGTCCTAAGCCTTTTTTCCCCCTTGGGGGAAGGCGGCCCCGCAGGGCCGGATGAGGGGTGCGTGTCCCATGGCAACCCCTTTATGGGCAAACATGGCAAGGCCGCCCCTCATCAGTCCGCTTCGCGGACAGCTTCCCCCTCGAGGGAAGCCATTTATTGCATCCAATTTCCCCCAGGGTATTGCACTTTTGCGGTAAAAAAGCTACAATAATTATTATCTGTAAACCACAATGGCCTGGTGCTGAAAGGGACAAACCGATGCAGCCTGTATTCATTATAAATCCAACGGCGGGCAAGCTGGATGCCAGCGTGGCGCTGATTCCGCAGATCCACGCCGCCGCCAGCCGCGCTGGGGTAAAACCCATCGTGGAGATCACCCGCCGCCCGGGCCATGCCTGCGACCTGGCCGCCAAATATGCCGCCAGCGGGGAAGAAGTAGCCCTATACGCCTGCGGCGGAGACGGCACGCTGAACGAAGTTTTACAGGGCGTCATAGGCCGCCCCAATGCCGCTGTGGGCTGTGTGCCCTGCGGCAGCGGCAACGACTACGTGCGCAACTTCGGAACCCAGGCACAGTTTTTGGATATCGATGCCCAGTTGGCGGCAAAGCCGTTCGCGGTGGATTTGATTCAGACGCCCCAGGGGTACGGCATTGATATCTACGCTGCTGGCATTGACGCGCAGGTGGCAAACGGTATCCCCAAGTGGCGGCGCGTACCGCTGTGCGGTGGCACGACCGCTTACACGCTGTCGATCCTTGAAGCTATCTGCAGCACCTTCAAGCACCGTCTGCGCATCACGGCGGACGACCGCCGGCTGGAAGATACCTTCATGATGCTGGCAGTCTGCAACGGCCAGATGTACGGCGGCGGCTATTGTGCCGCACCCCACGCCAGCATGGCAGACGGCCTGCTGGACGTGGTGCTGCTGAAACCTATCCCGCGCTTAAAGCTGCCCGGCCTGCTGGGCGGCTACAAAAAGGGTGAGCACCTGGCGGCAGGCGATGCCGTGACAGAAAAATTCAAACCCTACTTAACGTTTTTCCGTACAAGCAAAATTGACATAGAGGTGCTGGACGGCAACCCGCTCATCACGACGCTGGACGGCGAGTGCTCGCCCCAGCTGACGATGCACGCGGAAGCTATGCGCAGTGCGGCGCATATTTTGCTGCCGCCCGCCTTGGCCGAAACCGCAAACAAGATGCCTGTTCTGGCAGACTATGGGAGAGTAACGAATGTCTGAAAAAGTAAAAATCAAGATTGCCCGCAATGTGGTACATCTGCCGGCCATCGCGCTGCGTGGGCTGGTGGTGTTCCCGAACAACGTCGTCCACTTTGAGGTGGGCCGCACCAAGTCCATCGCCGCCATCGAGGCCGCCATGCACGCCAACAGCAGCGTGTTCCTGATCGCCCAGCGGGAAATGGACATCGAAGAACCGACCATTCGCGACCTGTACACCTACGGTGTCATTGCCGAGATCAAGCAGGTGCTGCGCGTCTCCGACGACCTCGTCAAAGTCCTCGTCGAGGGCAAGACCCGCGCCCGCCTGCTGGAACTGGATGCAGGGGAGAAGTATTTGCAGGCTACCGTGCGCCCGGTCGCGGTGCGCGGCATTGCCGCCGACAAGCGCAACCAGGTCGAAGCCCTTGTCCGCAGCCTGAAAGACTGCTTCGAGGAATACCTCTCGTACAGCCCGCAAATCTCCAAGGATGTTGTCTATAACATCATTTCTTCCGACTCGCCGCTGTTTTTGAGCGAGTATATGCCCGCCAACCTGCTGTTCAAGTATGAGGACAAGCAGACGATTCTGAACGAATCGACCTTGTTAGGCCGCCTTGAAAAGCTGCTGACTCTGCTGCGGCAGGAGTGCCAGATCATGGATATCGAGCGCGACCTTGACGATAAGGTCAACGCCCGCATGGACAAGGGCCAGCGCGAATACTACCTGCGTGAGCAGATGAACGTCATCAGTGAGGAACTGGGCGACGCCGAGGACACCCGCGCCGAGGCCGATACATACCGCGAGAAAGTCAAGGCGCTGAACCTCGATGAGGAATCCACGGAGAAGCTGCTGAAAGAATGTGATCGCCTGGCCAGGATGCAGGGCAGCAGCGCCGAGAGCGGCGTCATCCGCAGCTATCTGGACGCCTGCCTGGCCCTGCCGTGGCATACCGCCACCGAGGATGACCTCGACCAGGCCCACGCCCGCAAGGTGCTGGACCGCGAGCACTACGGCCTGCAAAAGGTCAAGGAGCGCATCCTGGAGCTGCTGGCCGTGCGCAAGCTGAACCAGGACGTCAAGGGCCAGATTATCTGCCTGGTTGGCCCTCCGGGTGTCGGCAAGACGAGCATTGCCCATTCTATTGCCGAGTGCATGAACCGGAAGTTCGCCCGCATGAGCCTGGGCGGCGTACACGATGAAGCGGAAATTCGCGGCCACCGCCGCACCTACATCGGTGCCATGCCCGGCCGCATCATCAGCGCCATCACGACGGCCAAGTCCACGAACCCGGTCATTCTGCTGGACGAGATCGACAAACTGGCAGGCGACTACAAGGGCGACCCTTCCAGCGCCCTGCTGGAAGTGCTGGACCCCGAGCAGAACCGCACGTTCAAAGACAATTACCTGGATATTCCGTTCGATTTGAGCGAGGTGCTGTTCATCACGACGGCCAACGATGCCTCCACGATTCCGGGCCCGCTCTATGACCGTATGGACGTTATCGAGCTGCCCAGCTACACCCGCACCGAGAAGTTCAACATTGCCAAGCGCCACCTGCTGCCCAAGCAGCTGAAAAATAACGGCCTGGAAGGCCGTGTGACCCTGACGAACAGCGCACTGTACGCCATCATCGACGGCTACACCCGCGAGGCCGGCGTGCGCAACCTGGAACGCACTGTGACTTCTGTGCTGCGCAAGTGCGCCCAGAAGATCGCAGCAGGGGAGGCTGAAAAAATCAGTGTCTCCGCCGCCACGGTTCGGGAACTGCTCGGCCCCGAAAAAGTCAAGCCGACCTTTATCTCCCGCAAGGACGCCGTGGGCATTGCCAACGGCCTGGCCTGGACCAGCGTCGGCGGCGAGATGCTCCCCGTTGAGGTCGCCGTCATACCGAACGGCAGCGGCAAAATTGAAATTACCGGCAGCCTGGGCGACGTCATGAAGGAGAGCGCCCAGCTGGCCGTGACCTACGCCAAGGTCCACGCCGAGGAATACGGCATCCCCGCTGATAAGTTCAAAAACACCGACCTGCATATCCACGCCCCCGAGGGCGCCGTGCCCAAGGATGGTCCCAGTGCGGGCGTCACCCTGACCACGGCCTTGGTGTCGGCGCTGTCCGGTATCCCGGTGCGCCACAACCTGGCCATGACCGGCGAGATCACGCTGCACGGCAATGTGCTGCCTATCGGCGGCTTGAAGGAAAAAAGCATGGCCGCCTTCCGCGAGGGTATCTCCACCGTGCTCATCCCCAAGGACAACGCGAGCGACCTGTATGAGGTCGACGCCGAGGTCAAGGAGAAGGTGCAGTTCATCCCGGTCGCCAATCTGTCCGAGGTGCTGAAACACGCCCTTGTGCGGTCGGGCCGCACACCTGCCCGGGCTGCCCGCGGTGTACCGCAGGCAACCTCCCTCATCGCCAACGAAAAGCCCGCCGACGCCCACAAGGAACCCACGGCGGTGATGTAAATGATGTGCTGCAGGGGGCGGCGCCCTCGACGCCCCGCAATGCACCACACACCTGAACAAAAGGAACACCCATGAATTACAACAACAGCGAATTTCTCGCGTCCTACGGCCTGTCCCGCCAGCTGCCGGACAGCGACCGCCCCGAGATAGTTTTCTCTGGCCGCTCCAACGTCGGCAAGTCGAGCCTCATCAACAAGCTCTGCAACCGCAAAAAGCTGGCCCGCGTCAGTGCCACGCCGGGCAAAACGGCCACCATCAACTTTTACCATGTCGATACGGCCTACTTCGTTGACTTGCCCGGCTACGGCTATGCCAAGGTTTCCAACGCTGAGCGCGAGCGGTGGGACGACTTGATCAACAGCTACTTTGAGGCGGACAGAGCCGTCTGCCTGCTGGTGCAGCTGCTGGATAGCCGCCATGCCCCCAGCGCCGACGACGTGCAGATGCTTGAGTACCTGCACTACCACCGCATTCCCTTTGTGGCGGCGCTGACCAAGGGCGATAAGCTGAAAAAGAGCGAGATGGCCGCCCGCAAGGAAGAATTTGAAAGAATCTGCGCCCCTTACGGCTGCCAGGCCGTTGTGCTGACCAGCGCCGAGAACGGCCTGGGTATGGACGAACTGCGCGCTCTGCTGGAAGCCAGCATGGCAGCAGAGGACGAGGATTGACCGATGGCCTACAACGAGTTTGCCTATTTTTACGATGAGTTCAACGGCGAGGCCGACTATGACGCGCTGTACGGCTATGTGACTGATGAGCTGAAGGCCCATGGTGTTGCCGACGGCATCCTGGCAGATTTGGGCTGCGGTACCGGCGATTTGACGCTGATGCTGACCCAGGCCGGGTACGATGTCATCGGTATCGACCGCTCGGAGGAAATGCTCAGCGTCCTGCGGGAGAAAGCCGATGAGTTGGGCCTGACCGGTCGTCTGCTGCTGTTAAAACAGAATCTGCTCGACCTGGATCTGTACGGCACTATCCGCGCGGCGGTGTCCACCTTTGACACGTACAGCCACATCGGCCCGCTGGACAATTTTGAAAAGGCCATCCGCAAGGCGGCCTATTTTATGGAGAAGGGCGGCGTGTTCATCTTCGATTTGAATACCCCCTACAAGCACCAAAAAATCCTGGCCGGGCAGACTTTTGACATTGAGGCTGAGGACGCCGACTGCCATTGGTCCAACCGCTATGACGAGGCTGCACAGCGGGTGGATATCACCATCGATATCGACTACCACGAAACAGGGGAGCACTTCCGTGAGCAGTTCAGCGAGTACAGCTATGCGCTGGACACCGTGACCGCCCTGCTGGAAAAGTACGGCTTTGCAGTGGCTAAAATGGCCGACGGCGAGAGCTTCGGCCCTGTGCGCGCCGACAGCCCGCGCTGGATCTTCACGGCTGTCAAGCAATATACACAAGAGGTACAATAAATGGAACAGAATCATAATATGCTGCGCGGTATCTCCGAGAACGGCGGCATCGTATTTTACGGCGTAGATTCTACGGAAATAGTCCGCGAAATGGAGCGTCTGCACAAGACCAGCGCTGTTACCACTGCTGCGTTGGGCCGCCTGTTGACCGCCGCGTCAATGATGGGCATTATGCTCAAAAGCACCCAGGACTCGGTGACTTTGCAGATCAAGGGCGGCGGCCCCGCAGGCCGTTTGCTGGCTGTCTCCGACGGTACCGGCAATGTCAAGGGCTATGTGGAGCACCCAGTCGTGGAGCTGCCCCCGCGGGCGGACGGCCACCTGAACGTGGGCGCAGCCGTCGGCAAAGACGGCACGCTGGATGTTATCCGCGATTTGGGCATGCGGGAGCCATACATCGGCCAGGTGCCGCTGACCTCTGGCGAGATTGCCGAGGACGTCACGACCTACTTTGCCATCAGTGAGCAGGTCCCCACTGTCTGCGCCCTGGGCGTGCTGGTGGATAAAGACCTGAGTGTGCGCTGCGCAGGCGGTTTCATCGTGCAGCTGCTGCCCGGTGCGACCGAGGAAGAAATCGAACATCTGGAAAAGAACATCAAGGCCATGCCCAGTGTGACTACGATGCTGGAAGAGGGCAAGAGCGTCCGCGATATGCTGGAGCTGGCTCTGGCCGGTTTCCAGCCCGATATCCTGGACAGCTACCACGTGACCTACAAGTGCGACTGCAGCTTGGAGCGTGTGGAAAAAATGATCCGCTCCCTTGGCAAAAAAGAGGTCGAGCGTATGCGCGACGAGGACCCCATTGCCGAGGTGAACTGCCAGTTCTGCAACAAAAATTATAAGGTGGACCTAAACGAACTGCTCAAAAACTGGCCTGCCATCGATGAAAAACCTGCGGACGAAAACGCATAAAAAACTTTGAAAAAAGTTCGCAAAAAACGCTTGACTTTTCTGCTCACATAGTATATAATAACATGCGTCGCCCGGAGAGAGCGACTGAGCAAAAACTCTCCGATATGCGGCCGTAGCTCATCTGGTAGAGCGCCACCTTGCCAAGGTGGAGGTAGCGAGTTCGAGCCTCGTCGGCCGCT
>ENA-ORCP01000080-ORCP01000080.1-human-gut-metagenome-genome-assembly--contig:-NODE-80-length-70160-cov-12.608322_pt1 | contig 70160 bp, 66 predicted proteins | sample MGYA00242990_ERZ507991 | MGnify/ENA primary metagenome ERZ507991 (study PRJEB26167, sample SAMN06115496) | human gut metagenome | host: Homo sapiens | place: China:Henan | collected 2015-05-07 | study... | reverse complement strand
TATTCTCTTCGGAAAGAGAATACCCCCTTTGGTGCCGCGGCGCGCACGCCGCTCCCCCTCCCGCGCTCGCGCGGGAAAATCAGGACACCCCTTTGGAAAAGGGTGTAAAAAAGACCCGCCACATCTGTGGCAGGTCTTTTTTGAGCTAATTAGTAATAACGCTTGTTGCGGTTCTTACGGGCGGCCTCGCTCTTCTTGCGGCGCTTGACACTGGGGCTCTCATAGCACTCTCTCTTGCGGACCTCCGCCACGATACCGGCCTTAGCGCAGCTTCTCTTAAAGCGCTTGAGCGCGCTGTCGAGAGACTCGCCCTCCTTGACATGGATCTCGGACATTTATGTTTTCCCTCCCTCCGATGCACCCGGCTCTATCCTGGGTGCTCTTTAAGAGTCACTTACATGACTAACGGTGGTATTATATGAGAAAAATCGCAGCTTGTCAATAATCTTTTCTCATATTCTCAAAAAAATCCGAAATTCCACTCAGCAGGGCTTCACAATCAGGTTGACGAGCTTGTTCTTGACGTGAATGACCTTGACGATCTGCATGCCGGCGATGGCTTTGGCGACCTTTTCATTTGCCTTTGCCGCTTCGACAACGCTTTCCTGATCGCTGTCCACGGGAACGGTGATCGTGCCCTTGAGCTTGCCGCCGACCTGAACGGCCATCTCAACGGAGGAGGCGACGGTCTTGCTCTCGTCATACTCCGGCCACGCGCACTGCATTGCCATCTTGCCCTCGTGCTTGGCGGCAAAGCCCTTCTGCTCCCACAGTTCTTCGACCATGTGGGGTGCGAACGGAGAGAGCATGAGCAGCAGCGCTTCAAAGTCGCCGCGGCTGAGACCGTTCGAATAGAACTCGTTGACCATGGCCATGAGAGCGGCAATGGCGGTGTTCATCTTGAGCGTATCGATGTCGTCCGTGACCTTCTTGATGGTCTTGTGGACGATGGGCGCGTTCTTTTCGGAAACGCCCTCTTCCTCCGTCATCTGATCGGCAAGGTTCCACACGCGGTCGAGGAAGCGCTTGCAGCCCTTGACGGCGTCGTCCGACCAGGTGGCGACCTTTTCAAAGTCGCCGATGAACATGATATAAAGACGCATCGTGTCCGCGCCGTAGGCCTTGACGACATCATCGGGGTTGACGACGTTGCCGAGGGACTTACTCATCTTGACCGCCGGACGGAGCGCCTGATTGCCGTACTTGGCGATGAGCGCGTCCTTCTCCTCCTGCGTGGAGGCGTTGCCGACGTAGTGCGGGTTCTGTCCGAGGATCATGCCGTGGCTCGTGCGCTTGGCATAAGGCTCCTTCGTGTGCACGACGCCGATGTCGTACAGGAACTTGTGCCAGAAGCGGGAGTAGAGCAAGTGCAGCGTGGTGTGCTCCATGCCGCCGTTATACCAGTCCACAGGGCCCCAGTAGTTTTCCGCCTCGTGGGAGACAGGCTCATGGTCGTTGTGCGGATCCATATAGCGCAGGAAATACCACGAAGAGCCGGCCCACTGGGGCATGGTGTCGGTCTCGCGCTTGGCGGGGCCTCCGCACTTGGGGCACTTGGTGTTGACCCAGTCGGTCATCTTGGAAAGCGGGCTCTCGCCGTCGTCGGTCAGCTCGTAGCTGTCCACCTGCGGCAAAACGAGCGGAAGCTCCTCTTCGGGCACGGGCACCCAGCCGCACTTCGGGCAGTTGACGAGGGGGATGGGCTCGCCCCAGTAGCGCTGGCGGGAGAAGACCCAGTCGCGCAGCTTGTAGTTGACCTTTTCATGGCCCCAGCCCTGCTCGACGGCATACTGCTTCATCGCGGGGATAGCCTCCTTGACGGTCATGCCGTTCAAGAAGCCGGAGTTGACCATGATGCCGGTGTCGTCCTTGAGCGTGAAGGCCTCCTTCGTGATGTCGCCGCCCTCGACGACCTCAACGATGGGCAGGCCGAACGCCTTGGCGAAGTCCCAGTCGCGCTGGTCGTGGCCCGGAACGCCCATGACGATACCGGTGCCGTAGCCCATCAAAACGTAGTCCGAGACGAACATCGGCACGACCTTACCGGTCGCGGGGTTGATGACCTCGAGGCCGTCGAGGCGAACGCCGGTCTTATCCTTGTTGAGCTCGCCGCGCTCAAAGTCGCTCTTGCGGGCGGCGGCAGCCTGATATGCCTCGACCTCGTCCCAGTTCTTGATGATGCTCTTCCACTTTTTAAGCAGCGGGTGCTCGGGAGAGATGACTGTGTACGTCACGCCGAACAGCGTATCGACACGGGTGGTGTAAACGGTGATATCATCCTCGGTGTTGGTCTTGAACGTGACCTCGGTACCGGTGGAGCGGCCGATCCAGTTGCGCTGCTGCGTCTTCACGCGCTCGATGTAGTCGACGTCGTCGAGATCGTCGATCAGGCGGTCGGCATACTTCGTGATGCGCAGCATCCACTGGCTCTTTTCCTTGCGGATAACGGGTGCGCCGCAGCGCTCGCACACGCCCTCGACGACCTCTTCGTTGGCCAGCACACACTTGCAGCTCGTGCACCAGTTGACGGGCATCGTCGTCTTGTAGGCAAGGTCGTGCTTGAACAGCTGGAGGAAGATCCACTGCGTCCATTTATAATACTGTGGGTCGGTCGTGTCGATCACGCGGTCCCAGTCGAAGCCGTAGCCGAGCATCTTGAGCTGACGGGTGAAGTTCTTGATGTTCTGCTGCGTGACGATGGCGGGATGGATGTGGTTCTTGATGGCAAAGTTCTCCGTCGGCAGGCCGAAGGCGTCAAAGCCGATGGGGTTCAAGACATTGTAGCCCTGCATGCGCTTTTTGCGGCAGATGATGTCCATCGCCGTGAACGGGCGCGGGTGGCCGACGTGCAGACCCGCGGCGGAGGGGTACGGGAATTCGATCAGGCCGTAGAACTTGGGGCGCTTGTCCCCCGTCACGGCGGCGTAGGGCTTCACCTGCTCCCACTTGTCCTGCCATTTTTTCTCAATGGCTGCGAAATCGTACTTCATGGATCTTCTCCTTTATGTGAAATAGTATTTTGATGCGAAAAAAGTCCCTGACCGTTTTTCAAACGGTCAGGGACGTAACGAACACATTACGCGATACCACCCTGATTCAGCGCACGGTTTCCCGTGAGCCCTCAGCGGCTTCATAGCCTTGCCCGTAACGGGGGCGACCGTTCCGCCCTTTCAGGCGGACTGCTCGGGAGTGAGTCATCCACGCGCATTTTCCCACCGGCTCGCACCGACCGCCGGCTCTCTTCAGGTGAAAATCACGCGTCTTTTTGCTCCGTCATCGCGTTTTGCATAAATTCAGCATGACCATTTTAGGCGTTTTGTCCCGCCTTGTCAAGCGTTATTTTTCCTCGGCGTGGGGCAGGATGGCGCTCAGGTCGACTTCCTCGCCGTCGGCCCACAGGTGCTCGAGGGAATAGAACTTGCGCGCCTCGTCGTTGAACACGTGGACGACGACGCAGCCGTAGTCGAGCAGAACCCACGTGCCGCCGCGGTAGCCCTCGCGGTGCAGCGGCTCTTCGCCCGCCTCCGTGAGCTGCTTTTCCACCTCGTCGCACAGGGCGTTGATCTGCGTGTTGGACGTACCGGTGCAGATGACAAAGTACTCCGCAAGCGTCGTGATCTTGTCGATGCGAATGAGTTTGATCTCCTTACCCTTTTTGCCGTCGAGTGCTTTCACGGCGATCTCGGCCATTTCTCTGGAAGGTAACATAGGGTTCTCCTTTTCTTATTTCAGTCTGATATTGTTTCGTGTTGTTTCCCGTTACGGGCGCAGCCAATCGGGCATTTCATCAACGACGGTATCGCTGCTGCCGGTATCGCCCGTATTGCCGCCCTCTCCCGTGCCGGGGTCGGTCGGGGTCACGGGATCGACAGGCGTGGTGGGCTCGCTTGGCGTGGTCGTGCCGCTGTTATCGCCCGTGTTGCCCGGATCAACGGTCGTACCGCCGCTGTTGTCACCGGTATTGCCGGGGTTGACCGTCGTGCCGCTGTTGTCGCCGGTATTGCCGGGATCGGTGGCCGTACCCGGGTCGGTCGTCGTGCCGCTGTCCCCTGTGCCGGTCTGTGAGCCGGAGGAGGAATGATGGTTCTGCGGCTGGGCGGCCTTACTGTCCTCCACATGGCCCGTGGACGAGGACACCGAGCCATCCGCGTTGACGGACATGATGTCAAGGTCGCGCATTGTGAATGTCTCGACAAACGGGCTGAGCTCGTTGTTGACGAGATTCAAAAGCTCCTGCGCGTTCGGCACCACGTAGGAAAGCATTCCTCCGATTGAACGGCTGTAAACCATCTTGCCGGTGTTCGGCATCGTGACAAAGTTCACCGAGTCGATCGTCAGTCCGCCCATGACGGCCTGCGAGCCGAACCAGAGCATTTCCTCGAACGTAAGGTCCGAGGTAACATTATTTTTCACCGCGCGGGCAAAGTCGCCGATCTTCGTCACGTTCTTGAGCTGCAAAAGCTGCTCGATCATCGCCTTTAAAAGCGTCTGCTGCGTCTTGATGCGGCCAAGGTCACCGTCCGGATAGCCATAGCGCATATCGTTGTCGTGGCGGTAGCGCAGCACCTGCATCACATCGCTGCCGCTGAGTTTGCGGTAGCCCTTGGTCTGGTGGATGTGAAGATCCTGATAGGGATCGTCGTAGCTCATGTTGCGCGGCACATCGTAATAGACACCGCCCATGGCGTCCACGATCTCGCCGACGGCATCCCATTCCAGTACGACCTGATAATCCGGCTCAAAGCCGACGAGCTGGGCGATCTCCTTATAGAGCGCCTGAATGCCCTTGTCTCCCCCGCCGTAGTAGTTGTAGACGGAGTTGATCTTCTTAATGTCCCAGGGAACGTTGACCATCGTGTCGCGCGGGATGGACATGACGGTCGCCTTCTGGTTCGTCACGTCATAGCTCGCGAGCAGCATCGTGTCGGTGTTGCCGCCGCCGCCCGTGTCGCGGCCGAGAATGAGCACGGTGTAGAAATCCTTGCTCTTTCGCTCGCCGCCCGCCTTCGGGCGCACGCCGTCGCCATAGTCGATACCGTCGGTCTGCTCGGTGTTGTTATTCTTGCTGCCGTCGCCCTTGCTCGGGAGCTCCGGCGCGCGGATTTTCAGCAGATAGCTGCCGCCGGCGACCACACCGCACACCAGCGCGATGAGCAGCACCTTGGCAAAGAGCCTCCCTGGGTGGGAAAAGGTCTCCTTGACCTGCTCCCAGGCCTCGTCGCAGTTGCGCTCGAAAAAGCCCTCTTTCCGGTGCGTGTGCCGCCCCTCGTAATAGGGGTCCCTGTCTCTCTCGTAAAGCTCTCTTTGATCACTCATGGCTATGTCCTCTCAGATAGTCCAGCGCTTCCAACGTGTTGTGATGAACCGGATTCCCGCGCTCCTCCATCTCCTCCACGGTCATGGCAAGGCCCATTTCAAGGCCCTTGTCCAGATCCTCCCTCACGACCTTGCGGAGGTCCTCCACGCCGTCAAAGTCGCGGCTCGGCTCGATGTAATCGGCAAGGTAGATGACCTTTTCAAGTAACGTCATATTTGCCTTGCCCGTCGTGTGCCACAGGATCGCGTTGTAAATCTCGTCATCCGCGCCGTACATGTCGCGCGCGAGCGCCGCGCCGGTCTTGGCGTGCAGCAGCTTGAGCGCATGCTGCTCCAGCTCGTCGAGCATGATGTGGTAGTGTTCGCACATCGCGAGCTGCTCTTCCATCGAAAGACGCTTGGTCGAGTCATGCAGAAGCGCGGCAAAGCGCGCCTTTTCGACGTCCGCGCCGTACTTTTCCGCGAGCGCCGCGGCCGTCTGCTCGGTGCCGAGCACGTGCGGGATGCGCTTGGCCTTGAGGTAGGAGAGCGCGATGGGTCTCAGGTCCTCTAAGGTTAGACGTTTTAAATTGAGATTTGTTCCATAAAGATGCTTGCGGTAAATATATCCCAGCACCGCGGGGGCCAGAAGCCCATCCGTCTCCCTCTTCGGGATGCGCGCGCGTAGCTCCGTCGACGAGACGTCGACAAGGTTCGGCAGCGTCATCGTCACGATGCGGCTGCCCGGAAAGCGCTGGCCGAGGTACTTGCGCTGCGGGGCAAAAAGCTCCTCGCCGTCTTTTTCCGTGCGGCCAAAGGCGCACAGGCCCGCATACCGCACGATCTCGTCCGGCTTGTACCAGTACTGGAACGTCAAGAACATGTCCGTCCCCATCAGAAGCCACAGCTCATCGTCGGGATGCTCCTCATGCAGGATGCGCAGCGTGTCCGCGGTGTAGCTCTTGCCGCCGCGCGCGATCTCCATGTCGGAGACCGTGACCTTTACGCCCGTGTCGAGCGCGATCTGCTCGCCCATCAGGCGCGTCATCGCAAGGCGGTCCTCCGCCCCCGCCGCGTCGGCGGAGAGCATCTTGTGCGGCGGGATACCCGCCGGGATGAGCAGGAGCTCGTCGAGCCCCAGATATTTTGCCGCGCTCTCGGCCGCGGCCATATGACCCAGATGCGGCGGGTTGAAGCTGCCGCCGTAAATTCCGATCTTCAAGTTTGTTCGACCTCTTTTTCTCTTTTACACGGTCTTCTTCGCTGCCTTGGGCAGCACGATCTTGTCCTTCTTGTCCTTTTTGTGCGAGGGGCGGTAGAGCACGAATTTCGTGCCGATGACCTGCACCTGCTCGCTGCGCGTCAAGGCGCTCAGCTCGTCGCACGCCGCGCGCGCGGTGAGCATGCTGTTTTCAAGCACGCGGCACTTGATGAGCTCACGCGCCTCCAGCGCGTCGTTCGCCTGCTTGACGAGGTTGTCGCCGATGCCGTCCTTGCCGATGTGGACGATCACGTCGAGGTCATTGGAGAGGCTGCGCAGATACGCGCGCTGTTTGCTGCTTAATTCCATAGTATTTCCTTATCCTTTTTATTGATGTTCCGCAAGATAATTCCTGAGCGTTTCCTTGAATGCCCGCAGTGCCTTGCCGCGGTGCGAGATCTCCGCCTTTTCTTCTGCCGAAAGCTGTGCAAAGGTCTTTCGCTTGTCAGGCACGAAGAACACGGGATCGTAGCCGAAGCCGTTTTCGCCCATCGGCGCGAACGCGATCGTGCCCTCGACCTCGCCGTCGTCCTGCAAGACGTCGCCGTTCGGGAATGCGCAGGTGATCGTCGTGTGGAAGTGGGCGCGGCGGTCGGCCTGCCCGTGCATCATTTGCAGCAAAAGGCGGTAGCGGCCGGTGTCATCCAGCCCCTCGCCGCCAAAGCGCGCGCTGTAAACGCCGGGGCCGCCGTTCAGCGCGTCGACGCACAATCCCGAATCGTCCGCAATGGCGGGCAGCTTCGTCGCCTCCATGACGGCCCTGGCCTTCAAAAGCGAGTTCTCCGCAAACGTTTCGCCGGTCTCCTCGACCTCGATCTTCACGCCGAGGTCGGCCTCCGACACGACCTCCACGCCGAGCTCGCCCAGAATAGCGCTCATTTCCTTCAATTTCTTGGGGTTCTGCGTTGCTAAAACAAACTTCATCGTCAAACCTCCCACGGGTCTTTTTCCCGTCTTTTTCTGCTCTTTTCTTCGCGCTTTTCTTCCTCGCGCTGTGCCTGACGCGCCTGCTGCTGTGCACTGCGCTTCTCGCGCCATTCATCCAGCTTTCTGTCGAGCTTGTCAAGCGTACATTCGATCTCCGGCACTGGCATGATGACCGCCTTGCAGCTTTCGCAATAGTACGCAGGCGTGTAGCCGCCGAACAGCCCCGCTCTGCCGAGCAGGATCTCACCGTCGCTGTCAAATCCGTTCGAAATCGTACCGTCCTCATTTTTGGGATGCCAGTACATGATGTTGCGATAAATAGGGATCGCGCCGTCGCGCATTTCTTTTCCGCAATAGGGGCAAACAGAAGTGATTTCCATATTCGTCTCCTTATTGTCTCGCAGGTTTATGATTTTCCCATCAGATGAGCGCCTTGACGTATTCCTCCGCGTTGAACGGCTGGAGATCGTCGATGCCCTCGCCGAGGCCGACGTACTTCACCGGCACGCCGAGCTCCTGCGCAATGGCGACGCAGATGCCGCCTTTGGCCGTGCCGTCGAGCTTCGTCAGGATAATGCCCGTCAGACCCGCCGTCTCGCGGAAGACCTTGGCCTGCTGCAATCCGTTCTGCCCCGTCGTCGCGTCGAGCACCAAAAGCGTCTCCTTCGCGGCGTCGGGCAGCTCTCGGTCGATGATCTTGCGGAGCTTACTGAGCTCGTTCATCAGGTTCACCTTGTTGTGAAGTCTGCCCGCCGTGTCGCAGAGAACGACGTCGACATTTCTCGCCTTCGCCGCAGCGAGCGAGTCGAACAGCACCGCGCCGGGGTCCGCGCCTTCGACCGAGCGGACGATCTCGCACTCGGCGCGGTTCGCCCAGATCTCGAGCTGATCCGCCGCCGCCGCGCGGAACGTATCTGCCGCGCATAAAAGTACGCGCTTGCCCTCGCCCTTCAGACGGTGGGCGATCTTGCCGATGGACGTGGTCTTGCCCACGCCGTTCACGCCGATGACCAGCACGACGCTCGGCTGCGTCGATAAGTCGAGCGCGGTGTCGCCCACGTTCAGCTTTTCAATCAAAATATCGCGCAGCGCCTGCTTCACGTCGTCGCCGCGCTGGATGCTCTTCTGGTACACGACGTCGCGCAGCTTTTTCACCGCGTCGTGCGCGACCGTTGCGCCGAGGTCAGCCATAATGAGGCTGTCCTCAAGCTCGTCATAGAATTCGTCGTCAATGGTCTCCCACACGATGGTGTCGAACCACGCCTTTTTGATCTTTGCAAAAATACCCATTTGTTTCTCCTCGCGCTTTATTCCTTAATGTTGAGTTCCTTCGCCATGTCGTTCATATTGATCGTCAGCACCTTGCTCACGCCGCGCTCCTGCATCGTGACGCCGTAGAGGACGTCCGCTGCCTCCATCGTGCCGCGGCGGTGCGTGATGACGATAAACTGCGTTTTCTGCGTGATGCGGCGCATGTAATTGGCCACGCGCACCACGTTCGGCTCGTCGAGCGCCGCCTCGATCTCATCCATGACGCAGAACGGCGTCGGATGAACCTTCAGGATGGCGAAGTACAGCGCGATGGCAACGAACGCCTTTTCGCCGCCCGAGAGCAGCGTGATCGTCTTGAGCGCCTTGCCCGGCGGCTGAACCTTGATCTCGATGCCGCAGGAGAGCACGTCGTTCTCATCCTCGAGCTCGAGCGTGGCCTTGCCGCCGCCGAACAGCTCCAAAAACGTCTCCTGGAAGCTCTCGCGGATCAGCGCGAACTGCTCTTTGAAGATGACGGTCATCTCGCTTGTGATGCTGTCGATCACGCCGACGAGCTCGCCCTTTGCCTTTTCCACATCGTCGCGCTGGGTCGTGAGGTAGGTGTAGCGCGTATTCACGCGCTCGAATTCCTCGATCGCGCCGACGTTGACCGCGCCAAGACCGCTGATAGCACGCTTGAGCTCGCCGATGCGGCGGCTCGCCTTGGCGACACTCTCAAGCTCAATGCGCTGCTCCTGCGCGGCGGAGTGCGACAGCTCGTAGTTTTCCCACAGCTTGTCGAGGATCTGCTGCTCCTCCATCGCGCTCGTCGCGCGCTTCTGTTCGAGCTTGCTGACGCTGCGCTCGACATTGAGCACGTTTTCGTTGAGCTCGCGGCCGCGGCGGTCGCTCTGGCTGCGCTCGGCTTCAAGTGCGAGTTTCGCTTTGGAAAGCGCTTCGAGCTCGGCGCGCTTTTCCGTCATTTTGCCGCTCAGCGCGGCGATCTCAGTCTCATGTGTGCCGATCTCGCGCTGCGACTGCTCGCTCGCGGCTCTGTACTGCTCGATGAGCGCTTTTCTGCTCTGCTCGTCGCCCTGCATCTGAGCACGCAGGCTCTCCAAACTTGCGAGCGACTTTTCCGTCGTCTCGCGCTCGGCGGCATAGCCTGCGAGTACGCTCTTTTTCTCGGCGATCTCGTCGCCGAGGCGCGAGGTCGAACGCAGCAGCTCGCTCTGGCCGGAAAGGCTCTTTTCCGCCTGTGCACGCAGCTCGCCCGCTTCCTTCTCCTGCGAAAGCGCGAGCGCTTCCTTTTCCTCCGCCACGCGCTTCACTTCGCCGCGGCGGCGCGCGATGGTCTCGCGCTCGGTATCCAAACTCTCGAGCCGCTCGCGCAGCGACGCGAGCAATAAGTCATAATGATTTTTATCGCCCTGCAATTTGAGCACGGCGTCCTCCGCCGCGCGCTGCTGGCCCTGTGCGACCTCCAGCTCGTAGCGCGCTTTGGCAAGCTCGCGCTTGGCGTCCTCGGCGGCCTTGGCGGCAAGGTCGAGCTTTTCGGCAAGACTGCCGCGCCGCGCCGTCAGCTCGCGCAGCTCGCCGGCTCTGCTCAGAATGCCTGCGCTGCGAGAGATCGAGCCGCCCGTCATCGAGCCGCCGCGGTTCAAAACCTGGCCGTCGAGCGTCACAATGCGGAACGCATTCGAAAACTTTCGTGAGATCGTGATGCCGCAATCGAGGTCCTCGACCACGACCGTGCGGCCGAGCAGATTTTTGAAAATGCCGTCGTATTCGCGGTCGTATTCCACCAGCTCGCTCGCAAGGCCGATGTAGCCGTACTCGTTCTGCACGCGCGCATCGCGCAACGCCTCGCCGCGGATCGACGAGAGCGGCAGGAACGTCGCGCGTCCGCCGTCGCGCTGCTTTAAGAGTTGGATGGCGCTCTTCGCGTCCTCCTCACGCTCAACGACAATGTTCTGCAATCCCGCGCCGAGCGCGATCTCGATCGCGACAGCATATTTTTTATCGACCTTCATCAAATTGGCGACCGGCCCGCGCACGCCGCGCAGCGCCTTGCGCTCCGACGCCTGCATGACCGTGCGCACCGCCTTGTTGAAGCCCTCGTACTCCTTTTCCATCTCGCTGAGTAAGCGGATGCGGGAGTCTAAGTTGTTCATCTCCATCGTGAGGGAAACGTGCTTTTCGCCCGTCTCCTTCTCGCGCTCGACGCGCCCCTGCATCTTCATCGTGTGACCCGCGATGATGTTGCGGATGGCGTCGGCCTCCTCCTGCGCGGTCTCGAGCGCCCTGCGGTTCTCCGCGGCGCTCTTGCGCGTGTCGGAAAGCTGGGCCTCCCCGCTCTCCTGCTCGGCGGCGATGGCGCTCTCGCGCTCGTCCATTTCCGAAAGCGTCGAGCGCAGGGCGGCAACTTCCGCGCGGCTGTCCGCCGCGGCGGACAGGGCGAGCGCTTCGCGCCCGCGCAGGGTCTCGGCCTCGCTTGCGGCCTCGCCCGCATTTTTCGACAGCTCCTCCGCCTGATTCAAAAGCTCGGAGAGCGCTGTTTCGACTTCGTTTTTGCTTCTCTCCAGCTCTTCGATGCGCGCGCGCTGCTGCGCAATCTGTGCATCCATCGATCCCACGCGGTCAGACTGGCTTCTGAGTTCCTCCTCCACGCGTGCGATGTTCTCTTCGTTGTGCGCGATGCCCGTTTGCAGCACCGCGACGGCAGATTCCTGCTCCTTGACCTGCGCGTCGAGCTCGGAAAGCTGCGCGCGCTTTTCCTCCTGCGCGATGTCGTTCTCGTGAATGCGCGCGGAAAACTGCTCCGACGCAGCGTACAGCGCCTCTAAGTCCGCGTTCGCCTTTTTGAGCTCCTCGCGCGCGAGCGACAGGTCGGTGTCGAGCTTGATGGCGTTCGTCTTGAGCGTTTCCAGATTTTCAAGCCACACGGAAATTTCCAAAAGGCGCAGTTCGTCGCGGTAGATAAGATACTGCTTCGCCGTCTCTGCCTGCGCACGCAGGGGTTCGACCTGCAATTCCAGCTCGGCGATCTTGTCGTTGATGCGCACTAAGTTTTCTTCCGTGCGCTCCAATTTACGTTCCGTCTCCTCCTTGCGGTAGCGGAAGCGCGAAATGCCCGCCGCCTCTTCAAAGATCTCGCGGCGGTCGCCGCTCTTCTGCGAGAGTATTTCGTCGATGCGGCCCTGACCGATGATGGAATAGCCCTCGCGGCCCATGCCGGTGTCCATGAACAGCTCGTTCACATCGCGCAGGCGCACGGACTGCTTGTTGATATAGTATTCCGATTCGCCGCTGCGGTAGTACCTGCGCGTGACGGCGACCTCGGTCTCCTCCATGCTGGGGAAGATGTGCTCGGTGTTGTCGAGCACAAGCGTCACCTGCGCAAAGCCCATCTGATTGCGCGTTTCCGTGCCGCCGAAGATGACGTCCTCCATCTTCGCGCCGCGCAGCGACTTGCTCGACTGCTCGCCCATGACCCAGCGAATGGCGTCCGAAATATTCGATTTGCCGCTTCCGTTCGGCCCGACGATGGCGGTGATGTCCTCACCGAAGTTGAGCACCGTCTTGTCCGGGAAGCTCTTGAACCCTTGGATCTCCAATGCCTTTAAGTACACGAGCGATATCCTCCTTGGAAAAAGGCGTCATCCCCCACGATAAGGGTATAATGACACATTTTGACTAATACTATATACCATTTTTCCGCCGCCTTTTCAAGTGGATTCGATAAACAAAGCGCAAAAAGACGCCCGAAGGCGTCTAAAACTGTCGAAAAAACCCTAACGGGTTTTTCCGACAAACTTTTTCACTCTATTTGCCGACTTCCGTCGGCAAACTCTGCAAGGCTTTTTTACTTCTTCTTTTCGTCGATCAGCGCATACAGCGTGTCCAGCGCGTCGGAGAGGCTGCCGAGACGCTGGATGAGACCGCAGGCCACCGCCTCTTCCCCGTAGAGCACGCTGCCAACATCGGAGGCTAAGTCCTGCGTATCCATCATCAACGCAAGAAAGCGCTCGCGCGTGATGTTCGAATGCTTGGTCACAAAGCGCACAATGCGCTCCTGCAAGCGCTCAAAATACTGGTACGTCTGGGGCGCGGCGATGATCGTGCCGCTCGTGCGCACGGGATGGATGGTCATCGACGCCGACGGCGCGATCATCGTCACCATCGGCGCGACAGCAAGCGGCACGCCGATAGAGTGTCCCCCGCCAAGCACAAGCGAGACCGTCGGCTTTTTCATCCCTGAGATGAGCTCGGCGATGGCAAGCCCTGCCTCCACATCGCCGCCGACGGTGTTGAGCAGGAACAAAACGCCGTCGATGTCCTCGCTCTCCTCTAAATACGCCAGCAGCGGCAGCACATGCTCGTATTTTGTCGCCTTCTGCGTGTTCGGCAGCAGCATGTGTCCCTCGATCTGTCCGGCGATGGTCAGGCAGTGAATGGCGGCGCGGCTACTCTTGATGACGACCGAGCCGAAGTCGATGACCGGCTGAATGGGCGGCAGCAGCGGCTCCTGCCCGTTTTTCTCCTCGTCCTGCGAGGGTTTCGTTTCGCTTCTCATGGCAAAGTCCTCCCGAAAGTCCTTTCCGGTAGGATTTGCAGAAAGCGCGAAAAGCATACCCTTTGTGCCGTCGGAAATACGAGCCTCAAACTGGGAAGCACTTTAATATCCCCAAGTCATCAGTTTCCATTCCCCGCCATCGCTGCGAGCCAACCACCAGGACCATGTGTATTCCGTGTCCGGCTCCCAAGCTCCGCCGCCCTCTTTCGGAGAGCGAAAGCTGCTGTCGAACATGATGCATTGTGTAAAAGCCAGATCGTTGTCATTTGCCTTTTCCAAATCATTCATCCACGAAAGGTTCTTTTCATCCGTGCAGACGTCATCTGACGAATATGAAATGCTATGTAATTCGCAGCCTTCCCACGAACCGATCATCTCTTCGATCACCTTTATCGCATCATCCATATCCTGTTCTGTGTAGACAGCCGAATCGCCATAATCGACCGTTATGTTTGACGTTTCCTTGCTGCCGCATCCAGCCAGCAGGGCAAAAAGCACTACGCAAATAACCGATAAGCTGTATTTTTTCATCTTATGACCTCCATATCTCTCATTTTTCTATATTTTTATACTGCTTATTTTACCAGAAAGCATTGTCCGAATCCAGCGAAAAAGCTCCCGAGGGCGTTTTCCTCGGGCGCTTGCAGCTTTTTATTTGTACGTCAGCAAATCTTCCACGCTCTTGCGCTTCGGCGCGGCGGGCTCCTCATCGGGATAGCCAAGACCGATAACACAGCCGACCTTTTGATTCTCCGGCAGGTTCAAAAGTCTCGTGATCTTCTCTTCGTCGAAGTAGCCCGTGATGACCGTGCCGACGCCGCGCTCCCATGCGGCAAGACAAAATGTCTGCGCGGCGATGCCCGCGTCGAACATCTCAAAGCCCGCCTCCTTCGGCGTCGAGAACGAGCCGTCGCGCTCGTAGCCCGAGCGGCCGGTCACATAGGTAAGCACCATAACGGCGGGGCAGTTTTTGAGCGTCTTCTCGTTCAGCTTGAAATCAAGCACCATCTCCTCCGCCATTTTGTCGATCGTCGTGCGGTCCTCGACGAGCACATAGCGCGCGATCTGCGTATTCTTCCACGAGGGGGCGTAGGCCGCATCTGCGACGATCTGCTCGATGACCTCGTGCGAGACGGGGTTTTGCTGGTACTTACGGATGCTTCTTCTGCTTCTGATGGCCTGTATCGTTTCCATATTCGTTTCTCCTTTGCTGACGGTTTGAATGCAATGCCGATCCATAGCGTTTCTTTGGCGTTTATCATAACAGAAGCGTGCGCAAAAATCCAGTGGAAAAACAGCCGGTTCTGCCGATTCATCTTATTGCAGGCCCGTCAGCGGATTTTCCTGGCAAAATCCGTCGGTCAAACCATAGGACATGCCAAGCGTTCCAAACGGGAAATAGTGAACCGTATAATAGGCCCGTCCCGCTGAAAACTGCTCAATGGAAATGTAAATCGGCAGCAAGGGCACTTTCTTTGAGTAAACTCCCACCGACTGCGCGCGGATCTCAGCGACATACTCCTCCGGCACCTCGCACCTGCGTGAAACAAAAGGATGGGAAGAAATGCAGGCCAATATCATACCGAACAGGGCTACGATCAGCAGTGCGATCATCGCTTTTTTGTGTTTCCTCATGTTCTGTCACACCCCTGTGCGTTCCTCTGCTTTCTGCCTCTTCTCCATACGATGATCGCATGGATGATGAGGGACGCGACCGATATCGCGACGATCTGGGAGTGGGATGTAAACGGCTTGCAGTACCATTCCATCGGGTCTAACCTCGACAGCTTTGCCGTCAAATAGGAGGACATAAAGCTCAGTATATTTCCGATAAAAATGATCGGAACGTTGTCTGTTTTCAGCGCGCAGCGGTACAAAATCACAAAGCTGACGATCATCACGCCATAATACACCATCGTCCCCGAAGTAATATCACCCTTCACAGAAAGGTAGGCAAACGGTACGCAATACGCGATGAGCAGCAGTGCTCTGATGAGCCACGATTTTTTCATAAAACCCTCCCATTTTTCTCTCAAAATCTCTCTTTCGTCATCATATCAGACCTTTTGCGCAAAGTCTACCATAAAAACCGCCCGAAGGGAGAGTCTTCGGGCGGTTCCCATATTCACTTTTCCGTGCCGTAGAAAAACAGCGCCAACGTTCCCGGACCGACGTGGGCGCCGGTGACGGGCTCGTAGACCACGTTCAGGCATTCGCCGGTGAAGCCCTTGTCCCGCAGCAGCGCGATGAGCGCCTGCGCGCCCTCTTCATTGTCCGCGTGGGCGATGCCGAGCATCTCGCTCTTGTCGAGCGTGCGGCCGTCGTAATAATTCGCAAGCTCCTGATACGCGCGCTTCATGCCACGCACCTTGCCGCAGGAGACGATGTGCCCCGTCTCGTCGCCGCGCAGGATCGGCTTGATGCTCAGTACTGTGCCGATCAGCGCCGTCGCGCTCGAAATGCGGCCGCCGCGCTTTAAGTACGCAAGGTCGTCGACCGTGAAAAACTGGCACATGTGCGGTCTTCTCGCGAGCAAATGCGCCTTGATCTCGTCTAAGCTCTTCCCCTCTTCGATCATGCGCGCGGCCTCGAGCACCTGTAACCCCTCGCCAAGGGAGGCAGCGTAGGTGTCGATCGTGACGATCTTCCGTGCGGGGTATTTTTCCGTCAGCTCGCCCGCGGCGATAACCGCGGCCTGCGCCGTGCCGCTGATGCCGCCGGACATGCCGACGTAGAGCACATCGTCGCCCTGAGAGAGCGCACGCTCAAAGTAGTTCGCCATCAGGTCGGGATTGACCATCGACGTTTTGACGACCGCGCCGCAGCGCATCGCGCCGTAGAACGCCGCGCCGTCGAAATCCACATCGTCGGGATAGTCCGTCTCCTTTCCGTCCACTGTGTAGGAAAACGGCACGACGGTGATGTGGTGTTGTTTCGTCAGCGCGACCGGCAGGTTCGCGGACGTATCGGTGAATAACTGGAGCATGACTCTCTTCCCTTTCTGATCCTTTGCAATAAGCGTTATGACAGCTTATCACGCCGCGAGCGCTTATGCAAGCAAAAGCGCAGGAAACTTTACAATTTGTTCAACATTGTATGACTTTTTGGCAGAAAACGCCCTCCCACGGCACGTGGGAGAGCGCTTCTCGGAATCTCGGAATATTTTCTTACGCCTGCTCAAAGATGGCCTTCATGCACTTGTAGGTCATATAGCAGTCGAGCTTGGCGACCGTTTCATACGGTGCGTGCATCGAGAGCACGGGCACACCCGCGTCGAGCGTGTCGATGTTGCGCTGGGCCATGAACTTGGCGACCGTACCGCCGCCGCCTGCGTCGGTCTTGCCCATCTCGGCCATCTGCCAGAAGACGCCGTTGTCGTTCATCAGCTTGCGTACCTTGCCAACGACCTCAGCGCTTGCGTCGCTCGCGCCGCCCTTGCCGCCGGAGCCGGTATACTTGCACAGCGCCACGCCGTAATTAACGAAGGCGGAGTTGCGCTTGTCGTATACGTCGGCAAAGTTCGGGTCATAGGCCGCCGTCACATCTGCGCTCAGGCAGAAGGAGTTGGCAAAGCAGTCAGAAAGCGCGACGCCCTGCGTGCGGCACATGTCGCCCATGAACCACTCAAACGCCTGAGACAGCATACCGGACACGCCCTCGGAGCCGATCTCCTCCTTGTCCGCGAAGATGCAGACCGCGGTCTTCTTCGGGGACACAGCGTCAAAAATACCTGCAAGCTCTGCATACGCGCAGACACGGTCGTCGTGACCGTAGGACGCGATGAAGCTGCGGTCAAAGCCGATGTCGCGCGCCTTGCCGGCGGGGACGACTTCGAGCTCGGCGGAGATGAAGTCCTCCTCCGTCATGCCGTACTTCTCGTTGAGGTACTGCATAACGCCCAGCTTGAAGCGGTCGGAGCAGTCCTCATCCGCGATGGGACGGCCGCCGAGCAGCACGTTCAAGCTCTCGCTCGGGATGGCCTCGTTGAGCGGCTTTTTTCCCTGCTCGCGGCCAAGGTGCGGTAAAAGGTCGTTGATGATGAACTGGGGATCGTCCTCCTTGCCGCCGATGTGGACGTCGACCTTCGAGCCGTCGCGCAGCACGACCACGCCGTGCAGCTCAAGGGGGATCGTCACCCACTGGTACATGCGGATACCGCCGTAGTGGTGGGTCTTGAAGTAGGCCATCTCGGCCTCCTCGTAGAGCGGACGGGGCTTTAAGTCGAGGCGCGGGGAGTCGGTATGCGCCGCGCCGATGTTCGCACCGTGGCTCAGGTCTTCGCTGCCGATGACAGCGAGCATGATGCCCTTGCCGCGGTTATTGAAGTAGACCTTGTCGCCGGCGCTCAGCTTCATACCCGCTTCGTAGGCCTTGAAGCCCTTCTTTTCCGCCAGCTCGATGCAGTACTCCACGCAAAGGCGCTCGGTCTTGCCGTTGTTGAGGAACTTCTTGTAGTCCTCGCAATAGGCCTCCATCGCTTTTTCATCCTCTGCGCTCAGGCGGTCATAGCCATTCTTGGGGGCGTAGAGCAGTTTTTCAGCGAGCTTGTTCTTTTCACTCATCTCTCAGTTTCCTCCTTCAAATTGTTGATGATCGTGTTGATATAGACCTCAGCCGCGTGTTCCGCCTTTTCAGCGGTCGGCAGATCGTTCACAAATTCATAATCGCACTGCGCGCGGAAATAGTCCGCGTCCTTCTGTGCCGCGATGCGCGACCTTGCATACTCCTCGGTGATGCTGTCGCGCGCCATGATGCGCTTGACCCGCACCTCTTCAGGCGCCGTTACGGCGACGGTCGCGTCGCAGATCGCGCCAAGGCCGCTCTCGATGAGCTTGATAGCATCGAGGCCGATGATCTCCGCGTTCGTCGCCGCCATTTTCTGCGCCAGTGCGCGCGGGATGCGCTCGTGCACGATGGCGTCGAGCTCGGCGAGCTTTTTTCTGTCCTTGAAGACGATCAGGCCGATGGCGTGGATGTCCACGCTGCCGTCCTGCCGAAAAATGACATCGCCGAACGCCTCGCGCAGCGCGCGCAGCAGCGGCTCGTCATCTTTTAACATCTCGTGATAGACCGCGTCGCAGTCGAGCACGCATGCGCCCTTTCTTTCAAGCGCGCGCAGAAGGCTCGTCTTCCCCGCGCCCGTGCCGCCGGTGATGCCAATGACGATCTTGCCGTCGTCCGCGTCCTCCACATGGAAGCCCGCGGCCTTTTTGAGGCGGTTGCCGATGGCAAGGCCAAGGCCTTTACTGTCCGGACACTGTGCCCAGATCTCGCCCACATTCGTCTCGTCGAACGTCCGCAGCGCGTCGAAGACGTGCTGCGCCTGCGCGCGCTTATCGTCGCTCGCACCGAGGGGGTGGACGATGTGCCCGTCGAAGAGCCGCGTGAACTCGTCAAAGCAGATGATGCCGGACTTCTCGCCCGCGTGTGTGAGCAGATAACGTGCGCTCGCCTTCGCCCCGCCGGTCACGACCGTGACGGGGGCCTTAGGCGCATAGTGGCGGTACTTCATGCCCGGGGCGCGCGGCTTTTCGCCGTCATTCATCTTCTGCGTCACGGCCTTGTCGACCGTCACCTCGCCCAGCGCATCGCGCAGGCTCTCGAGCGGCAGTCCGCCCGGGCGCAACAGCTGCGGCGGCGTGACCGTCAGGTCGATGATCGTCGACTCCACGCCCACCTGACAGGGGCCGCCGTCGACGATGCCGTCGATCTTCCCCCACATATCCTCGCGCACATGCTCCGCCGTTGTGCAGCTGGGGCGGCCCGAGGTGTTGGCGCTCGGCGCGGCGACGGGCACGCCCGCCTTTTCGATGATGGCGCGCGTGACCGCATGGTCGGGACATCTCATGCCGACGGTCTCGAGCCCGCCGGTCGTGCGCAGCGGCACGCAGGGCTTTTTCTTTAAGATCATCGTCAGTGGGCCGGGCCAGAAGCGCTCGGCCAGCTTGTAGGCCGCGTCCGGTACATCCTCGCAGTAGCGCGTAAGCCAGCTTGCATCCGGAATGTGCAGGATGAGCGGGTTGTCCTGCGGGCGGCCCTTGGCCTCGAAAATGTGCAGCACGGCGGTCTCGTCCAGGCCGTTTGCGCCAAGGCCGTAGACCGTCTCCGTCGGGATGGCCAAAAGCCCGCCACGGCGCAGAATGTCCGCCGCCTGCGCGATGCTCTCTTTATCCTCCACCGTGCGGAGGGTAAACCATTTTGTCTCCAATGTTCTCTCTTCTTTCTTAAGCCTCGGTGCTCTCGCGCAGCTTTTCGGCCTGCTCCTGCATCGTGAGCGCGTCGATGATGGGGTCTAAATCGCCGTTCATCACGGCGTCGATGTTGAAATTCTTGTTCTCGCCCGTCAGGCGGTGGTCAGTCACGCGGTTTTGCGGGAAGTTATAGGTGCGGATGCGCTCGTTGCGCATGCCGCTGCCGACCTGCGCGCGGCGCTCGCTCGTGATCGCACCCTCCACGCGCTCGCGCTCAGCCTCGTAGAGCTTGCTCGCGAGCATCGCCATACACTTGGCGCGGTTCTGGAGCTGGGAGCGCTCCTCCTGACACGAAACGACGATGCCCGTCGGCTTGTGGATGAGGCGCACGGCAGAACTCGTCTTGTTGACGTGCTGGCCACCTGCGCCGGAAGCGCGGTAGACCTGCATCTCAATGTCTTCGGGCCGGAGGTCGACATCGACCTCCTCCATCTCCGGCAGCACCGCGACCGTCGCGGTCGAGGTGTGCACGCGCCCGCCGGATTCGGTCTCCGGCACGCGCTGGACGCGGTGGACGCCGGATTCAAACTTGAATCTCGAATACGCCCCATCGCCATTGACCATGAAGTCGGCCTCTTTCACGCCGCCGAGCTCCGTGTCGTTGTAGTTCAAAAGCTCCACGCGGTACCCCCGCTTTTCCGCGTACATCGCATACATGCGGTAGAGGTCGGCGGCAAAAAGCGCGCTCTCCTCCCCGCCCACGCCGCCGCGGATCTCGACGATGACGTTCTTGTCGTCGTTCGGGTCGCGCGGCAGGAGCAGCACGCGCAGCTCGTCAAAAAGGCGCTCTTTTTCCGCCTTGGCAGCGTTCAGTTCCTCCTGCGCCATGTCCCTGAGCTCCGGGTCGCCCGTCAGCTCGAGCGCCTGGGCGATGTCGTCCTCACACTTCAGGTACGCGCGATAGGCCGCGACCACAGCTTCAAGTTCCTTCTGCTCACGCGTGAGCGCGCGCAGCTTCTTTGGGTCAGCGTAAATTTCCGGCACTTCGAGCAGCTCGCCGATCTCGTCATAGCGGCGCGCGAGCTGTTTGAGCTTTTCCCACATCAGGCCTTATCCTCCGCGATGAAATCAGAGCAGGCCTTGACGAACTGGTCGCGCCAGAAGTGGTAGCCCGCCGAATCGGGGCAGAGCGAGACCTCCGCCACGTGCGGCGTCTGCAAATAGAGGTCCATCTGGCGGAAAACGTCCTTGTAGTCCTGCTCGCTCTTGTGCGTGATGAGATACGCCGCGTTCTGAATTTCATAGCCGCGGCGCTTCAAAAAACCGCGAATAACGCTCGAACAGCGGCCCGCCCACACGGGCGTGCCGAGGATGACGAGCTTGTAGTCCGACAGCGGCTTCTGGCATTTCGGGCGCGAAACCGCACTCGTGCGCTTGTGCATCGCGTCAAAGCAGCAGCGAAGGTAGCCCATCGTGCCGCTGCGATCGACCTTGTCGCGAATTTCGAGACATTCGCAGTCCAGCGCCTCGGCGACCTCCTCCATGGCTTTTTTCGTGTTTCCCGTGCGGGAATAGTAAAGGCATAAAATGTTATCGTTCATACTCAGTTTCCTCTCAGCAGGAGCCAACCGGTGGCAAAGGCCTCCCGCACATAGTAGTTGAGCTGTAAGGCATCGTAATAGGCGCTGCGCGGCAGCGTCGCCGCCACGCCGCAGGCCGCATCTGTTCCGGCGATGCGCCCAGCCCTAAAAATATGGTAGTCGTTCGTGACAAAGGCGAACGTGTCGCCCGCATCAAGCCCCAGCTCCGCCATGATCTCTTCGCTGTAAGCAAAATTCTCCTGCGTACTGGTCGATCGGTCCTCGCGGTAGATGCGGCTCTCGTCCACGCCGTGGGCGATGAGCCAGTCGGCCATGCAGTCGGCCTCGGAGATATCCTCCCCCGGCCCCTGACCGCCTGAGCAGATGATGGGGATGTCCGGCTTGTCCGCGATGAAGTCAAGCGCCGCCTGCAGCCGCGACGAGAGCATCAGCGACGGCGTCGTGCCGTTCACGCCCGCGCCCAAAATAACCACGCACTGCGCGTCTTCCGCGCGCCCGTCCGTGTGCGCGCCGCGAATAACGAGCGATTCAAGATACCCGAATGCGACAAGGCCTAGGCACACGAGCGCGAGCAGAACGCGTTTTCCCCACTTTGCCCACGCATGCTCTTTGTACTGCTCGAGCATCGCGAAGACGATCAAAAGCGCCGTCAGACACCAGAACAGGAGTCCTGCAAAGCGCACGCCGGGGACAGCCCGGCACGCCGCGCCGAGCACGGCACAGGCTGCTGCCGCCGTCCACAGTCTTTTCTGTCTCTTCATGGTATGTTCCTCATTCGCCCGCCTGCTCGGCGAGCGTTTCCCACTTTTCCATCAGCTCGCTGAGCTTCTGCTCGGCGGCTTCCTTCTCCTTATAAACTTCGCTGTAGCGCTCATAGTCGCCGCCCGCCTCTTCGAGGCGCTGCTCGATCTCGGCAATGGCGGTCTCCTGCGCGGAAATTTCCTTTTCACAGATGGTGAGCTGCCGCCGCGCCTGCTGGGCCGAGCGATTCGGCTTTGGTTTTTCTGTAACCGTCTTTTCCTTTACAGCCTTTGGCGTGTGGTCGATCTTGTTCTGCGCCTCCAGTGCCTTGACCTGCCGGTAGCGCGCAAAGCCCATCGGATAGTCGGTGATGACGCCGCCCTCCAGCTCCCACACACGCGTTGCAAAGCGGTTGATGAAATAGCGGTCGTGGCTCACGAACAGGAGCGTTCCGTCGTAGCTCTCCACCGCCTCCTCGATCCACTCGCGGGACGCGATATCGAGGTGGTTCGTCGGCTCGTCGAGGATCAGGAGATTCACTTCCTCATCCATCAGGATGCAGAGCTTGAGGCGCGAAAGCTCGCCGCCCGAGAGCACGCTGACGCTCTTAAAAACGTCCTCGCCCGTGAAGTGGAACGCGGCCAGGCGGTTGCGCGCGCTCTGCGGCGTGATGTTGCGCTTGGAGTAGAGCATCGTGTCGACCAGGTTTCGTTCCGGCACGTCGAATTCGACGATCTGCGGCAGGTACGCGATGCGCACCGACGGGCCGAACTTGATCTTGCCCTCGTCGGGATATTCCTCTTCCATCAGCATCTTGATGAGCGTCGACTTGCCCGTGCCGTTGTCGCCAATGAGCGCGATGCGCTCGCCGCCGCGCACCTGTAAATCCACGTCGTGGAACAGCACACGGTCGCCAAAGCTCTTTTTGAGCTTCTTGAGCGCAAACACCTCGTCGCCGTAGAATTCCTGCGACTTGAACTGCGCACTCAGCGCCCGCTCCTTCGTCGGCTTGTCCGTCGTGCGCATACGCTCGATGCGCTTTTCCATCGACAGCGCGCGGCGGTACGTCTTGTCCATACCCTTGAAGGCGAACATGCGCAGCTGCTCGGCGCTCTTTTCAAGCTGAGCGATCTTGGCCTGTTCCTTTTCGTATTGGCGCATTTTTTCCAAGTAGCGGCGCTCTTTTTCCACCGCGTAGAAGCTGTAATTGCCGCTGTAAAACTCCGCCTTGCCGTCGAGCACCTCGATGACGCGCGTGATGGTGCGGTCTAAGAAGTATCGGTCATGCGAGATGGCGACGACCGTGCCCTTGAACGTTGACAAATACTGCTCCAGCCATTCGATGGCGTGCAGGTCCAAATGGTTCGTCGGCTCGTCGAGAAGTAAAATATCCGTATCCTCCAAAATGAGGCGGCCGAGGTTCACGCGCGTCTTTTCGCCGCCTGAAAGCGTGTCGAACAGGCGCTCGCGCATCTCCGGCGGGATGGAAAGGCCGTTTGCGACCTTGTTGATGGGGGTCTCGGTGTCGTAGCCGCCGAGACCCTCGAACTTGGCCGAGAGTTCGCCGTAGCGGCGCAGCGTTTCCTCGCTCTCGTCGCCGTTCGCCATCTGCTGGGAGAGGGCGTTCATCTCGTTCTCCATCCTCTGCATGCGCGAAAACGCGCTCTTGAGCACATCTTCGACCGTGTAGCCCTCGGGATACACGGGGATCTGCGAGATGAGACCGAGCCTGCGGCCCGAGGCGATGCTCACCTCGCCCGCGTCATAATCAAGCTCCCCCGTCAGGATACGAAAGAGCGTTGTCTTGCCCGCGCCGTTTTTGCCGAGAAGGCCCACGCGCTCACCCGTGTCGATCTGAAAGGTGATGCCGTCCAGTATTTTCTTTTCGAGGTCAAAGGACTTGACGAGTCCCGTAACACTGATGTCGATCATGCTTTGGTCAGTTCCTCTACGATCTTCTCAAAGTGCATGGAGTGCGAGGCCTTGACGAGCATCGCCGTCTCCGCCGTGAACGCCGCCTTGACGGCGCCCATCGCCTCGTCCACGCTCCCGAACCACTGCGCAGAGGGGTTCCCTTCCGTAAAGTATTTTGCCCGTGCACCGATTGCGATGACAGTGTCGATGCCGAGCTCTTTGGTGAGTGCTCCGATTTCCTTATGCGCACGCTCGGTGAGCTCTCCGAGCTCCGCCATATCGCCGATGACGGTGGCCTTTTTGCCGCCGCTCGCGCCCAATACGCGCAGCGATGCCGCCATCGACTGCGGACCCGCGTTGTAGCAGTCGTCGAGCAGGCGGCGGTTTTCAGAGAACGTGATGACGTGCATGCGTGAGCCCGCCGGCTCGTAGGCCGCAGCGCCGCGCTCGATCTCCTCTTTGGTCTCGCCAAGATACTCGCCGATGGCCGCGGCCATCGCCGTGGAGTAGACCATGTGCTTTCCCGGCACGGGGATGGAGAGCGCGTAACGCTCCTTTGCCGTCGTCACAACGCAGTGGATACCGTCGATGCCGAGGTCTTCGACCTCGCTGACGCGGACATCGCAGTGCTCGGACAGGCCGCAGCGCAAAATTCTCTGCGGCAGCGTGACGGTATTCAGCAGTTCGTCGTCGCCGTTTAAGACGGCGAGACCGTCCTTTTTGAGGTTTTCAAATATCTCGCACTTGGCCTTCAGAATGTTCTCGCGCGAGCCCAGATATTCAATGTGCATATCGCCGACGTTCGTGATGACGGCGATATCGGGCTTCACCATCTCGCCAAGATACCGGATCTGCCCCGCGCGGTCCATGCCCGTTTCGATGACCGCCGCCTGATGCGCGCGGGAGAGGCCCAGCAACGTCTGCGGCGTGCCGATCTCGTTATTATAGTTGGCCGCGGTCTTGAGCGTATGGAACCTCACGCCCAGTACCGAGGCGATCATTTCCTTTGTTGTCGTCTTGCCGACGCTGCCCGTCACCTGCACAAAGGGAATAGAAAACTGCGCACGGTACCACGCGGCCAAGTCCTTGAGCGCAAGCAGTGTGTCGGGTACTTTGATGTAAAACTTCCCGGGCAGAAGCGTTTCCGGCACGCGCGCGCAAAGGCAGCCCTCCGCGCCGGCGGAAAGCGCCTTTCCAATGTAGTCGTGCCCGTCGAAGCGCTCGCCGACAAGCGGCAGGAAAACTTCGCCGCTCTTAACGGTGCGGCTGTCGGTGTTCACGTCGAGGATCTTCGCCGTCCCCTCGCCCTGCAGCAGCTCGCCGTGCACCGCCGCGAGCAGTTCCTTTACCGTGATGGTCTCCATTTACAGCCCTCTTCTCTGCTTCAGCGACTCTTCGACGATCTTTTCACACAGTTCCTCGTAGCCGATGCCGACCGCCGCCGCCTCCTGCGGAAGAAGGCTCGTCTTCGTCATGCCGGGCAGCGTGTTGATCTCAAGGAAGTACGGCGTGCCGTCGGGCGTGACGATGAAGTCCGCGCGGGAGTAGACGCTCAGGCCGATCAGGCGATAGACCGTCTCGGTCGCGGTGCGCACGCGCATCTCCCAGTCCTCGGGGATGGGAGAGGGGCAAATTTCCTCCGCCGCGCCGGCCTGATACTTGTTCGCGTAGTCATAAAAGCCCGTCTTCGGGATAATTTCGATGGAGGGCAGTGCCTTGCCCGCGATGATACCAACCTGGATCTCGCGGCCGGAGATGTACTGTTCGAGCACGACCTGCGCGCCGAACTGTAAGCACTCTTCAAGCGCTTTTTTGAGCTCCGCGCCCGTATGCGCGATGGAGACGCCGACAGACGAGCCGTTGGCGACCGGCTTGACGACGCAAGGGAGCTTCGTTTCCGACACAAGGCGCGCGATGTCGCCTTCCGTGTAGCGCACGGTGCGCCACTGCGGCGTGATGACATATTCCGACACAAGACGCTTCGTCAGGTCCTTATCCATCGCGATGGCGCTCGAGAGGTAGCCTGCGCCGGTGTACGGAATGCCGAGCAGGTCGAACGCGGCCTGCACGCGGCCATCCTCGCCGCAGGTGCCGTGCAGCGCCAGAAATACGACGTCCGCCTTGGCGCACACATCGAGCACGCCGGGACCGAAAAGGCTCTTGCTCTGGTCCTTGCGGCTCGCGCGCACAGCGGCGAGGTCGGGCTCTGCCTCGGCGACGGAATAGTCGCCGCAGAAGCCGTTCGGTGCGTCGAAAACATCTTCGAGCTTACCGTCATAGTCCTCAAAGCCCATGAACATATCCACCAGAATGGCCTGATGTCCGCGCGCTCTTAGCGCGCGGCAGATCTTGTTGCCGCTCGAGAGCGACACATTGCGCTCCATACTCAGCCCACCTGCTAAAACAACGATACGCATACCGTTTTCCTCCTTATTTTTGAAAGGGACGTCGCCGCCCCCGTTTATCCATACTATATTAGTTTATACTTTACCACAGCTTTTTCCCAAATACAAGCAAAAGAGAGCGGCATGAAAACCGCTCTCTTTTGTTCGCTTTTCTCACTTTTTGCCCTTAGCCGAAAATGCCGGAGAGCAGTCCGCCCTTTCCCGCGCGTCCGTCCTTGAGCGTCATCGCTGCGCTGAGGATCTCTGCCGCCTGCGCACGCGTCACGCCCGAGCGCATCTCGTCAGTAGAAAAACGCCCACTCTCGATCACGCTGACGGACTGCAAATTCGCCAACGCCTGTGCGCACCAGGCGTTGTCCGCGTCCTGCACGTCGTAGTCCGAGAGGTCCACATCCGTCACACGAAGCAGCCGGTTCAGCACGACCGCGGCCTCATTGAGCGTAATGGCGTCATTCGCGCGAAAGGCAACGCCCTCCGCCGTGCTGACGCCGGACACAACGCCCGCATTCAGCGCGCTCACGGCATAGCCCTTCGCCCAGGTCGGGATGCTCGCGTCGTCGCAAAAGCCGGTCATCTGCACGTTCTCCGCGCTCACGTCCATCGCTGCGAGCGCCATCGCGACAAATTCGCCGCGCGAAAGCGTGCGCTCGGGCTCAAAGAAATAGCTGTCCCCGATCTTTGCGCCCACAAACACACCGTGCTCGGCAAGATCGACCGCCGCCGTATGCGCACGGCTGCCGCCCATGTCGGCGTAGCAGACGCCGCTATTCGCCTTTTCGATCGTGATGCTCACCGTCGCGGGCAGCGAGGTGTTGCCGTAGGCGTCGATCGCCGTGTAGGTGAAGCTGTCCGTCCCCAGCTTGCCGCCCGGCGTGTAGACAAAGCCGAGGCCGTCCTCCGTCAGCGCGACCATGCCCTTTTTCGGCTCCTGCGCGATGGCAAACGTCACCTCGTCGCCCTCGTTGTCCACCGCGCGGAATTCGCCCTCATACGCGACGCCGCGGTAGACCTTGATCTCCATGTTCTCCGACACTGGCGCGCCGTCGGCGGCCTTGACCTCCTCCTTGCTCTTGCCGAACAGCGCCGATGCGCTCTGCGCCGGCACGAGGGTGAGCAGCAGCAGCGCCATCACAAACGGCAGCGCGCGCCAGAGTTCTTTTCGCTTTTCCATATTGAAATGCTCTCCTTCCAAATAAAACTTGCGGAGTTATTGTTTACCGCGCGGTGAAAAGTATGCAAAATTGCATGTTTTGCAGCACGACAGCGCTGCAGGGGAATTGCAGCGCCGCAAGCGCTGCACGTGATGCGACCCCCATTTTCTTTCCCGAGAAAGAAAACGGGCGTCGCCCGTCCAAAAGAAAGGCGTTTCCCATTGCAGGTGAGTAGCTCGAAGAACTGCAATGCTTGCCGATTGTACTACCATGCGCGCGGCGTTGCCGCGTTTGGTGTTGCTATACGACTTGGCCTACTTCTACTACCCGCTGCCGCTCTGCTCATCTTGTTTTTGTGCAGCCTAATCACCTACTATCGGCAATACATATCGTCTTGGTAATGCGTACTGCGGCGAGCGAAGCAATGCCGCCTTGGCAGGCAATAGCAAGTTTGTGCAAATCCGAAGTAGACGGAGATTGCGTAAGACCTCCGACACGCAGGCAAAGCGACAGCGAAGATAGAAGAAAGTCAAATCGTTTAGATACATCATCAAGCAGGCACCTGATTGCGCAGCGCGTGCAGTTCTTCAAGCTGCAACCTGACAATACAAAGTCTTTCTCTTGGGGTTCCAAAGGGGATATTCTCTTTTGCGAAAGAGAATATCCCCTTTGACCCGCGCAGCGCCTTTGACCCGTGCAGCGCCTTTGGCGCTGCTTCCTCGCGGCACACGTGCCGCGACTCACTTTGCACCTGAGCAAAACCGCACAGAGAATTTTCCAAAAACCTATTGACTTTTTCAAAGTCAGAAGTTATACTTGAACAGCCGCTTTGAATGGGCTTAAAGTTTCGGAAGGTTTCGAGACTTTTCGAACGCCCCCGACAGCGAGTCCGTAATTAAGGAAAGAGGTGCAAGCAATGCAAGCGATCATCGTTACCGGCGGTAAGCAGTATGTTGTGAACGAGGGCGACACCCTGTTCATTGAGAAGCTCCCCGTCGAGGCGGGCGACGCCGTTACCTTCGATCAGGTTTTGGCGATCGTTGATGGCGAAAACACCAAGTTCGGCACTCCCGTGGTGGAGGGCGCGAAGGTGGAGGCCACTGTCGTTAAGAACGGCAAGGGCAAGAAGGTCCGTGTCTACAAGTACAAGGCCAAGAAGGGCTATCACAAGCGTCAGGGTCATCGTCAGCCTTATACCAAGGTTGAGATCGGCAAGATCTCCGTCTAAGGCATGACCACTGTTACATTCCTCACTGAGGGGAAGCGCATCATCGGTTTTGATGCTAAGGGCCACAGCGGTTACAGCGAAGAGGGCAGCGATATCGTCTGCGCGGCAGTCACAAGTGCGGTCCGCCTTGTGGAAAGCACCGTGAACGATGTTTTAGGCCTCGCCGCTTCCGTCAAGGTCCATGAACGCTCCGGCGCTGTGGAATTCCGGCTCCCCGGCGGTCTGTCCGCCACGAACGAGAGCACCTGTCAGGCTCTTTTAACGGGTTTGATGTTGCTCTTTTCCGAGCTGCACAGCGAATATCCGGATAATATCGAAGTCATGGAGGCGTAAGCCCCCTGTTCCGATCATCTTACAGAAAGGATGGCAAATCACCATGCTGAACATCGGTCTTCAGTTTTTCGCCCACAAGAAGGGCGGCGGCTCCACGAAGAACGGCCGCGACTCTAACGCCAAGCGCCTTGGCCCCAAGCGCGCTGACGGTCAGTTCGTTCTCGCCGGCAACATTCTTGTGCGCCAGCGCGGCACCCACATCCATCCGGGCGTCAACGTCGGTATCGGCTCTGACGATACTCTCTACGCCAAGGAGAGCGGCGTGCTCCGTTTCGAGCGTCTCGGCAAGGATCGTAAGCAGGCTTCTGTTTACCCCGCTGAGTAATTGCACAACGAAAAGCCCTGAGCGAATGCTCGGGGCTCTTTTCTTTATCTTTTCCGCAGGAGGTCACTTTTCATGCTCAAGGCAGTTTTGATGGATATCGACGACACGCTGCTCGACTTCGGCAAATGCGCCGAGCAGGCCATGCGCATCGGCTTTTCCGAATGGGGTCTCCCCTATGACGATTCCACTTACGCGACGTTCACGCGCATCAATGACGGCCTCTGGCTCATGATCGAGCGCGGCGAGCTCACAACGCAGCAGCTTTTTCAGTTCCGCTGGAACCGCATCTTCGATGCTCTCGGCATTCAGGCTGACGGCGCCGCGTTTGAAAAGCGGTTTTTGGACCTCCTCTACGAGACGGCCATTCCCGTCGACGGCGCGGACGAGATCTGCCGCTACCTCAAGAAAAAATATATCCTCTGCGCGGCGAGCAATGCCTTCCACGACCAGCAGCTCAACCGCCTCTCTATGTCAGGGCTTCTCCCCTACTTTGACCATGTATTCGTCTCGGAGTCGCTCGGCTATCGCAAGCCCGAAAAGGCGTTTTTCGATGCCTGCCGCGCTTTTCTTCCCGATGTTGCCGCGGACGAGTGCATGATGATTGGCGACTCGCTGACCGCCGACATCACCGGCGGCAAGAACGCGGGCATGAAAACGATCTGGTACAACCACACGCACCGCCCCGTTCCGGAGCGCTGCGAGGCCGACCAGATCGTCGATTCGCTGCTCAAATTAAAGAACCTGCTGTAGCTCAGGAAATCGCTTCCGCGCCGACGGTGTATTCCCAGCCGTTATCGCCGCGGGAGGCCGTACACTTCGTAAAGTAATACGCGCCGAGCGGCGAGCGCCACTTTCCGGCGCTGAAGCAGACAGACGCGCCGTTGTCCTGCGTCTCCTCCGGCGTGATGGTGAAGAGCAGGCCATTTGCAAACGAATAGGCCGTGCTGCCGCCCTCCAGCTTTTCGCCCGTGAGGTAGCCCTCCTCGCGCAGCTCGTCGAACGTCATCGTCAAGCCCTGTACGCCGTGCTTCTGCGCATAGATGTAGGCGATCGCCGCCTTTTCGCCGACAGTCAGTCCGCCGGGTGCCTTGCTCAGATCGACGCTCACGATCTCCGCGCCGCCGTTGAGCCCATCGTCCGTGTTCCACAGGTCCTCAAGCACCTGTAAGTAGAGGCCGCAGAGGTCATACTGCGCATTCTCCTCACGCGAGAGGGACACGGCCACCACCTGCGAAAACTTCGCGGGATACGTCTCCTGCACACCGCCGGTGTACCAGACCTCGGCGCTCATGCCGCTCTCGATCTCGGAAGCGGACACGCTGCCGCCGTCTAAGTACAGCGTCACGCCTTCGAGCGGCAGGGCGTAGACCTCCGTCTCTCCCGCTAAAATGAGCGTACCGTTTTCACCGTCGCCCACGACGCGCAGCGTCATCGTGTCCGCGCCGGCGTACTGCGGCTCAGGATTGGGCGTGTCATTTCCGTCTTCGTTATCGTGCCCGCCCTTCGTACAGGCCAAAAGCGCCGCCGTCACGGCGACGACCATCATCAATGCAAGCAATCTTTTCAAGTGTTCCGCTTCCTTTCCCGTTGTGTCTTTTCCTTTGACGAAAGGGAGCACAAAAAAGTTCCCTACTTTTTTCGATTTTTTCTTTTTTGTGAAACGTTCCGTTTTTCTTGACGAATCGTCAAAAAACGGATACACTAATTGTTCAGGAATAACAAGAATCCAAGGAGGTGCCAACATGGCAGCATCTTTTATTGATAAGGCGCGCATCTTCTGCCGCGCGGGCAAGGGCGGCAATGGCGCGGTGGCGTTCCACCGCGAAAAGTACGTCTCCGCGGGCGGCCCCGACGGCGGCGACGGCGGCAACGGCGGCAACATCGTCCTCGTTGTCGACGACAACATGTCCACGCTGATGGACTTTCGCTACAAGCGCAAATACGTCGCCGACAACGGCATGGACGGTCAGGGCGCGCGCAAGTTCGGCAAGCAGGGCAAGGATCTCACGATCCGCGTGCCGCGCGGCACCGTCGTGCGCGACGCGGAATCGAACGAGATCATCAAGGATATGTCCGACTCCGAGCCGTTCATCCTCTGCCGCGGCGGCAAGGGCGGCTGGGGCAACGCGCATTTCGCAACGCCGACGCGTCAGGCGCCCCGTTTTGCCAAATCGGGCCTTGAGGGCGAGGAGCACGATGTCGTGCTCGAGCTGAAGCTGCTGGCCGACGTCGGCCTCATCGGCTTCCCGAATGTCGGCAAGTCGACGCTTCTTTCCGTTGTGTCGAAGGCGCGCCCCAAGATCGCAAACTACCACTTCACCACGCTCTACCCCAACCTCGGCGTCGTGTACGTCGACGAGGGCGTTTCGTTCGTCATGGCCGATATCCCCGGCATCATCGAGGGTGCGGCTGAAGGCGCGGGCCTTGGTCACGACTTCCTGCGCCATATCGACCGCTGCCGCCTGCTCGTTCATGTCGTCGACGTGTCGGGCAGCGAGGGCCGCGACCCGGTCGAGGACTTTGACGCCATCAATGCAGAGCTCTCGCAGTATTCCCCCGACCTTGCCACCCGCCCGCAGATCGTCGTCGCGAACAAGACCGACATCATGGAGGACGAGAGCCTGCTCGAAAAGCTGCGCGCGCATGTCGAGCCGCTCGGCTATCCCCTCTTCGCCCTGTCCGCCGCGTCGCACACCGGCACGCGCGAGCTTGTGCTCAAGATTGCCGAAAAGCTCTCCACGCTCCCGCCCGTCACGGTCTACGAGCCCGAGTACGTTCCCAAGCCCGTGAAGATCGACGCGAGCGAGCCGCTCAAGATCACCGTCGAGGACAACACCTACATTGTCGAGGGCAAGTGGCTTGAACGCCTTATGAGCAACGTCAACTTCGGTGACTACGAGAGCCGGATGTTCTTTGATAAGATGCTGCGAGAAAACGGCGTTTTCCAGCAGCTTGAGGACCTTGGCATCAAAGACGGTGACATCGTCAGCATGTACGAGCTCGAATTCGAGTATCAGCACTAATTTCTTTCGGGAGATGATCTCATGTCCATCAGCCTGTGCGAGGACTGCGTTTATTACAGCTACGATGAGGAGTCCGACAGCTACTACTGTGACGAGCAACTCGATGAGGACGAGATGGCGTCGTTCCTGCGCGGCAAGCTGACCGCCTGTCCGTTCTACCATCCGGGACAGAGCGACTACTACCTCGCGGGAAAGCAATAAAAATCGCAAAAAGGGAGCACGCGCAAGCGTGCTCTTTTTTTCTGTCAGTCTCGATCAAAATGTGATGCGCATCTGGTGCCAGACAACGCCGCCGTGCACGGACTTGTCTGTCACGCCCTCGTCGACAAAGCAGAACTTCGCGTAGTAGTCGACGAGCCGCTGTTTGCAGGTCAGGACTGCACCCTTTCTCCCCTGCTTTCTCGCATCCTCAACGGCACGGTGGAGCAGTTCGCCCGCGTAGCCGTTTCTCCGGTACTCCGGCAAGGTGTTCAGACCGAAGAGCATCTGCCACGCGCCATTTTCGTCGTGCATGGATGCTTTCGCGTACATTTCGTCGGTCAGGTCGGGCTCGTCCGTCACAAAGCCGTCGAGAAACGCGATGAGCTTACCGCCATCGAACATCAGCCAGAAGTGGTCGCCGTAATATTTGATTCGCTCGGCGAATTCCTCTTTTGTCGCCGCTTCGGCCACAGGAAAGCACGCGGCTTCCACCGCCGCGACCGCGTCCAGATCGTTCATCGTTGCTGTTCTGATCTCCATGGTTCTGCCCTCTTTATTTACTCCCATTTCTCACGGCTGAGCTCGCGCATGTAGCCCGCCGTGATGATACCGGTGGGCAGCGCGACGATGGCAATGCCCATGAACGACGACGTCATGCTCACGATGCGGTCGAGCCATATAAACAGCGCATTCGTCTCCTTGAAGCACAGCGGCACGATACTCGCCGCAATGCACACGAGCATAAAGCGGTCGTAAATGAGGCTGTCGCGGTCATCCTTGTCCGCGACTTCGATGACCTCGTAGATTTTTCTTCGCAAACTCATGCCGTCACTCCCTTGCGCCGGGCAGGAAACGCTGCTCGACCTCTTCCGCGCTCATCTGCCCGCCGGAGAGCTCCGTGAGCGCGGCGGAAAAGTCCGCCACCTTCTGCACGGGCAGAAGAAACGTAAGCGTCACGGCTGCGCCGTAATCGCTCGACTCGATCCTGCCCTCGTGTCCCTCGATCAGCAGCTTTATGCGCTCGAACATCGGATACGGGCATTCGAGCAGCAGCACGGAAAAGGGCTGCATCCGCGCCTTGCCCGCCTTGTCGAGCGCGTCCTTCGCCGCCTTGGCGTAGGCGCGTGTCAGCCCGCCCGCGCCGAGCAGAATCCCGCCGAAGTAGCGCGTCACGATGCACACGACGTTTTCGACGTTTTCGCGCTGGAAGACGTTCAGCATCGGCTGCCCCGCCGTGCCCTGCGGCTCGCCGTCGTCGCCGTAGCGAACGGTGCCGTCGTGCAGGACGAAGCACCAGCAATTGTGGCGCGCGTCGTAGTATTTCTTCTTCATCTCGTCGATGCGCGCGCGGGCCTCCGCCTCGCTCTCCACAAGGAAAACGTGGCTGATGAAGCGCGAGCGCTTTTCTTCAAACTCGCTCTCCGCGTTTGCGTATGGGACAAGGCACTCTGTCATGGTTTCAATGTTCCTTTCAGCGGGTTTTCTCCCACTTTTCTTTCGCAAGGGCGTAAAAAAGCGTCGGCCGCAGCGCATCGTCCACAAGCGCCGGCCTTTCACAGGTCAGCTGATAAGAAAAGCCACACTTTTCGATCACGCGCTTTGACTTTTCATTGCCGGCATAGTGCGAACACCAGACCCGCTGTGCGCCTTTATCCTCAAAACAGTACCTCAGCAGCTCGCGCACGGCTTCGGGGATAAGCCCCTGACCCCAGAACGGGCGGCCGATCCAGTAGCCGATTTCCGGCTCACTCCCGATTTCTGGCGCTTCCGTCGGAAACACGCCGATGGAACCGACAGGCTCGTCTGGCCGTTCCTTCAAAATGACTGCAAACGTGTCTGGCTCCGAGAGGACGGTTCGGATGATCTCGCGGGAGTTCTCCACGCTCGTATGCGCCGGCCAGCCTGCGGCGGGGCCGACAAACGGATCCCTCGCGTATCGATAGCAGCTCTCCGCGTCGCTCTCGCACCACGGACGCAGGAGAAGGCGCGTCGTTTCAAACGTCATTCCTCCCAGTCCTCTTTCGGCTCGCGGTAGCCCTCGATATAGTCCTTGACCTGGCCGATGACGCGCGGCACACAGGTGGCCACGATGTCGATGGTCTCGCCATATTCGACGGATTCGACCTTCGCCTCGCGGTAGAGCATGTCGAGAAGCCCGCCCTTGTCATAGGGCAGGTGGATCGTCACGCGGCGCGTGCCCTTGTCGAGGAGCTTGTCGATGCGCGCAAGCAGCTCATCCACGCCCTCGCCGGTCTTGGCGCTGATGTTGACGCTGTCCTCTCCGTGCGGGCGGATATCGCCGAAGTAGAGGTCGGACTTGTTGTAAACGCGCAGGCATGGAATTTGCTGCGCGCCGAGCTCTTCGATGAGCTCGTCCACGATCTGCGCCTGCTCAAGCCAGTGCGGGTCGGAAATGTCGATGACGTGCAGAAGAAGATCGGCGTATTCGAGCTCTTCAAGCGTTGCCTTGAACGCCTCGACGAGCTGATGCGGCAACTTTCGAATGAAGCCAACCGTATCGGAGATCACGACATCCAGCGTGTCGGACACCGTGAGAAGGCGCGTCGTCGTGTCCAGCGTGTCAAACAGGCGGTTATTCGCGGGAATGCCCGCGCCGGTCAGCGCGTTCAGGAGCGTCGATTTGCCCGCGTTCGTATAGCCGACGATGGCGACGACCGGGATCTCATTCTTGCTGCGGCGGTCGCGCTGCGTCGCGCGCACGCGGCGCACCTCCTCAAGATCGGATTTGAGTTTGTCGATCTTGCGGTGGATGTGGCGGCGGTCGGTCTCAAGCTGCGTTTCGCCGGGGCCCTTCGAGCCGATGGGGCCCTTGCCCGACGTGCCCGCCTGACGCTCCAGATGCGTCCACATACCGATCAGGCGCGGCAGCAGGTATTGATACTGCGCAAGCTCGACCTGAAGCCGGCCCTCTTTTGTCTTCGCCCGCTGGGCGAAAATGTCGAGAATCAGCCCGCTGCGGTCGAGCACCTGCACGCCGAATTCTTCGCTCAGAACGCGCATCTGCGAGGGCGAGAGGTCATTGTCGAAGATGACCATTGTCGCCTCCTGCGACTTTACCAGCTCGCGGATCTCGTCCACCTTACCCTCGCCGATAAAGGTGTGCGGATTGGGCGAGGGCAGTGTTTGCAGCACGACGCCGACGCTGACGCCGCCCGCCGTTTCGACCAGCGCGCCGAGCTCTTCAAGGCTCTCCTCGTCGGCATTCTCTTTTCGATCGAGCCGCGGCGACGAAAGGCCGACTAAAATCGCCCTGTCGCGCGGCGCGTTGTTCTCTTTCAATTCTTCCATAGATTCTCCTTATCGCGCCGAAATCGGCGCTGTACAAATCATTTTTATTATAGTGTATTTTCCGCCAAAAGAAAAGGCAAAAACGCTTTTCATTGACATTTCCGCCCCTTTCATGTGAAAATAGGGTGGACGCAACCTCAGGTTGACAAAAAGAAACGCCCGGTTGGTGGCGTTTTGTCCCGTTTTCCTGCTATGCTCTTCTCGCAGGGGGCGCAGTGCACGGCGTCGAACGCAGCAACATTTCCCCAAGGAGGAACCTTTCATGGAACTATATGAAAAGCTCTACGAACTGCGCCGCGCGAGCGGCATGTCGCAGGAGGAGCTGGCGGAGAAGCTCGGCGTCTCGCGTCAGGCCGTCTCCAAATGGGAGAGCGGCGCCACGCAGCCGGAACTTAGCAAGCTCATCGAACTCTCTAAGCTCTACTCCGTTTCCGTCGACGAGCTGCTCAGTCTGGAGCATGCCAAACCCGAGCAGGATGCCGCCGAATCGCCGGTTCAAAGCAACGCCGAAAAAGCTCCCGCGGAAAAGCTGAGCTTCCGCGATTTCTGCATACAGCACAAGAAGATCATCGGCGGCGCGGCCGTGGCGCTCGCCGCGCTCATCGCCGTCGGCGCGCACTACAATAACCGCATCAACACGCTCAGCACGCAAGTAAATGACCTTCGCAGCCAGCTCTACAACGTGCAGAACAACCTCTCGAACCAGATCGCGGGCATCAGCAATAATGTCTCGGACATTTTGGCGCGCGAGTCGAGCCTGATCTCGCAATACAGCTACGAGGTCAAAAGCGTCAACCTCAAAAAGCAGGAGTGCACGCTTGCCTTTTCTCTTCTGCCGAAGACGATCAGTGAGAACACGATCGTCAACATCGGCGTGATCGACCATGGCAATTCCTCGCCGCTGGACAGCTATCGGCCGGGCTACTCTGCCGACCTTACGCAGGATGGCTTCGGGTATCTGCACGGTAGTGTAACCGTCCCTCTGAGCGACGAGCTCGGCGTCAATGTCAACTTCATAACGAACGGCGAAACGCAGTCGCAGGAGCTCGATACGATCAGCAATCTCAAATCCCAGTATCAGCCGCAGCTCAAAAGCTTTCTATCCCCTATCTCCTACGAGCGTCAGGCCGGCAGCAAATGGCAGTACCAGTTCACGCCGGGCAATGTCGGCATCCCGCTCGGCACCATCTCGCTCGGCGCGCTGTCCGATGTGTCCATCCGCAGTGCGTGTCTTGAATACACGTGCGCCAATCAGCTGCTCAGGCGCGTGCCGCTCGAAGCATCGTACAGCGATGGCAGCGCCGTCACCTATGTCGGCGATGACAGCGCCGAAGCCGTGGGCGCATCCGTCATAGAGGGCGTGTCGTACTATGACCTCGCCTATGCCTCCAGCAGCGAATCGGAGGCTTTCACGCTCCCGCTCGGGGCAACGCCGCTCGTCTGCGAGCTTGTCGTCAACCTTGCGGACGACACAGTACTGCGCGTCCGCCTCTTCCAGGTGCGCGCCATTGCAGGCGGCGACAGCTACGAGGAGATAAACTACCTCGACCAAAGTCTCAGTGAGCCGCTCCCCTTCATCGTCGAATATTCCGACGGGCAAAACTGAGCGTTCCAAAAAAGCAGAAAAAAGCAGCTCTGCCGTAGCAGAGCTGCTTTTGTGATTGAATTAGTTCAGGCCGAACTTCTTGTTGAACTTGGCAACGCGGCCGCCGGTATCGACCAGCTTCTGCTTACCAGTGAAGAAGGGGTGACACTTAGAGCACACTTCTACCTTGATGTTCTGCTTGGTAGAACCTGTCTCAATCACATTACCGCAGGCGCAAGTAATAGTAGTCTGCTGATAATTGGGATGGATTCCTTCCTTCATTGCTCGTGTTCACCTCTTTCTGATCCAAATGTACTTTTCTAAAAAAGCCATATAGAATATTACCACGCTTTGTGTCAAATTGCAAGAGAAATTTTTGATCCTCTCCGCGCCTTTCTCTTCCTTGGCACTTTTCCCTAATTTCATCGTCAATTTTTCAACGCTCGTTATGCAATTTCTCTTTACTTCTGCCGTTTTCAGTCGTATAATGGCACTTGCGCGCCTTGCGCACGGATGATTGGAAGTAAAGGAACATCAGAATTATGTCGAAAAAACATTTCCTGCGGGGACTGCGCGACGGCATCCCCATTGGGCTTGGTTATTTTGCTGTCAGCTTCGGCATCGGCATCAGCGCGCACAACGCGCACCTGAGCATTTTTCAGGGTTTTTTGCTGAGCTTTTTGAACAATGCCTCATCGGGTGAATACGGCGGCATCACCATCATCGCCGCCGACTCCGGCCTCTGTGCCATGGCGCTGATGATGCTGGTCGTCAACGCGCGCTATCTTCTGATGAGCTGTGCGCTCAGCCAGCGTCTCTCGCCCGATACGCCGCTTCCCTGGCGGCTCCTCATCGCCTATGACCTGACGGATGAGATCTTCGGCCTCGCCATCGCGCAGCCTGGGTATCTTGAGGTGTGGTATTACTTCGGCACCATGTGCGCGGCCATGCCGGGCTGGAGCATCGGCACCGTGCTCGGCGTGCTGATGGGGAATCTCATGCCCGTCTGGGCCGTCAGCGGTTGCTCCGTGATGCTGTTCGGCATGTTTCTCGCCATCATCATCCCCGTCGGCAAGCAGAACCGCATCGTGCTCGGCTGCATCGGCGTGAGCTTTCTCTGCTCGCTTCTTGCAAGCGTTTTGCCGTTCACGCGCGAGCTGTCCGAGGGCATGCGCATCCTGGTCTTGACCATCGTGATCTCTGCTGCCGCCGCCATTCTGTTCCCGCACAAGGAGGATGATCTCGTCGCATGAAAACGTATTTATATCTTTTCGTCATGGCGACCACGACCTATCTCATCCGCGTCCTGCCGCTCACGCTGATCCGCAAGCCGATCCAGAATCCCTTCCTGCGCTCGTTTCTCTTCTACGTGCCCTACGTCACGCTCGCGGTGATGACGTTCCCCGCCATCATGAACGCCACGCAGTCGCCCGTCGCGGGCGCGGCGGCCATGGTCATCGGCATCGTCGCCGCCTGGTGCGGACTGGGACTTCTCCCCGTCTCGCTCGTCTGCTGCGCGACAGTGCTGATCTTAGAGCATTTTATCGTGTGAGCAAATCTTGTAAAACACCCTCCGCGGATTTCCCGCGGAGGGTGTTTTTATGTATTCACAGCACCTTTTCTTCGCCGACCGAGAAGAAATACAGCACCTTTTCCCTGACCTTTTTGCCCATCACGCGCATAAGGGCCATGGAGTATGCCTCGAGCTGAGGGCGGTAGTGCTCAGCTCGTTCTTCGATCTGTGTTCTTCCGATGCGGTCAGTCTTGAAGTCCACGACCACAAGCTCGCCGTCCTCTTCAAAAAAGCAGTCTACCACGCCCTGCAGCAGCACCGCGTCGTCGGCGTCCAGCGTGGCAAAGTCCCGCACCGGCCGCAGCAGCGAGAAGCGGTACTCGCGCCGCACCGTCTGCGCATTCTTGCGAATGCGCGCGGCAAGATCACTTCGCAAAAATCGGACGATCGCGCGCACATCGACGGCGCTTGCCTGCTCGTCGGTCAGCTTGCGCTGCGCTCTGAGCCTTTCGACCTGCTCACGCACGCTCTGCTCGCTTGCTTCGCAGAAAAAGTCAAGGTCCTGCATCACAAGGTGCAGCGCCGTGCCCCGCTCCGCACCCGTGAGCGTCGTTTCGCCCGCAAGGAATTTTGGTTTATATAGGCTGCGCAGCCGCGGTGGGAGCGTTGTATTTTCGGATATCTCCTCGTCCAGCGCGCGGCCCTTGAGCTGCGTGGCCGTCAGCTTGGCGGGAAAGGCCGTCTGCCCCGCGTAGGGGTAGCGGTACGACAGCGCAGCAAAATCCACCGGCAGCTCATCCTTCGGCGGCGCGGCATCCACTGGCGCGTCATCGGGCCGCTGCTGCGGCGTCACAAAGCTCAAACCGTCGTGCACACGCACCGTCCACGGCGTTTCGTCAGCATAGAAGCTCCCCTCGCCATTCTGCCCCGCAAGCTCGCGCAGGGACGCCGCTTCGCTGCGCTGCAAAAGCGGCAGCATGATCCAGTCGCCCATGCACTTGCCGCTGTCCACAGCCTCGGGCAGCACAGGACAATCGCTCAGCGCCAGAAGGTCGGCGACGCGGCTTTTCGCGTTTGCCTGCGTGTGCACCATGACGAGCTTTTCCTTCGCGCGCGTCATCGCAACGTACAGCACACGCAACTCCTCGGCCTTCGCCTCGCGCCGCAGCGTGCGCTCGAGCGCCTGCCGTGCGACCGTCGGGTACTGGATGTGCCTTTGCATGTCCACGCACACCGGCCCCAGCCCGAGCTGCGGGTGCACGAGCACCGAACTCAAAAAGTCCATATTGCTGAAGCGACGCGCGAGGTCCGAGAGGATCACGACCGGAAATTCAAGGCCCTTCGACTTGTGGATCGACATGATGCGAACGCCTGATGATGCGTGCGCGGTCTGCATCGTCCCCGCCTCGCCTTCGGCAAGCTGCTCGCGCAGCGTGCGCACAAAGTCGAAAAGCCCCTGCCGCCCTGAGCGCGCGTAGTCCTCGCTGAGCTCCAAAAACGCGAGCAGATTTTCCTTGCGCTCCGCCCCGCGGCGCATCGCGCCGAAGATGCCGAGCACATTGCACCGGCGGTAGATTTCACTCAGCAGCTCGCGCACGCTCAGGTGCGCCGCGCTGTTGCGCAAAGCGTCCAGCGTACTGAGGAATTCTACGCTGTGGATGTCCTCACTCAAAAGCAGCGCATCGTAGAAGTCGCCCGTGCGCTGCCGCGCGCGGATCGCCGCGAGCTCATCGGGTGCAAAGCCGAAGAGCGGAGAGCGCAGCACGGCAATGAGCGGCACGTCCTGCCGCGGATTGTCGATGACCTGCAAGAGCGCGAACAGCACTGCGATCTCCATCAAGGCAAAAAAGTCCTCGCCCGCGTCAGCGGCGCAGTGGAGGCCGCGCGCCTCCAGCGCGCGGCGATAGTCCAAAAGGCGCGTGCTCGGCGAGCGCATCAGAATGACGATGTCCTCCTCGCACACGGGCCGCAGCTCTTTTGTTTTGTCATCCTGTATAGGAAATTCACTTGTCAGCATATCACTGATATAGTCTGCGACAAACGCTGCCTCAGCCTCGCTTGCGCGCACGCGCTGCTCGCCCGTCTGCGTCGGCAGGTCGAGCAGATGGAACTCCGCGCCGCACGCGCTCGATTCGACATAATTCGCGCCGAGGCGCAGCATTTCATCCGCGCCGTAGTCGAGCTCACCCATTTCCTCGGAAAGAATATTGCAGAAGATAAAATTCGTCGCGTCCAGCACTTCTTTGCGCGAACGGAAGTTGCGCGAGAGCAGCAGCTTCGCGCTGTCGTGCTCCTCTGCGTCCTCAAGCGGCGGCCAGGTGTTATAATGCTGCAAAAAAATACGCGGGTCGGCTAGGCGGAAGCGATAGATGCTCTGCTTGACGTCGCCAACAGTGAAAAGGTTTTCTCCTTTACAAGAAATTGCGTCAAAAATGCGGTTCTGCACCTCGTTGGTGTCCTGATACTCGTCCACCATGATCTCGCGGTAGCGCGCGCTGACGATGCGCGCAAGCTCTGTCGGCGCGCCGTCCTCTCCGATGAGAAGGCGGATGGCCTCGTGCTCCTGATCGGAGAAGTCGGCAGAATTCCGCCGGCGCTTTTCCTCGTTGTACCGGCGGGAAAAGTCCGCCGTCAGGTCGATGAGCGCGAGCATTGCGGGCGCCATCGTGCGCAGGTCCTCCACCGCCTCGTCGGACGAGGCGGAAAAAATCTCGGCAAAGCCCTTGACGGTCTCCTTGCAGTTGTCCCACAGGCTTTTCATGCGCGCTTTCATCTCGCCGCCGTCGCTGTCCTTCACCGCGGCGAGGCGCGGGAACGCGATGGTCACGCCGCGCGCGGCGTCCCAGCCCTCTGCGGTCTTCCCCTCCAGCGCTTCAAGCTGGTAGGACGCGTCGAGGAACGCGGGCGCATACTTCTGGTTCAGCGCGTCATTCGCGCACATCTCCTGCGCCGCGCGATGCAAAAGGTTTTTGCAGTGGCGCGCCTTGCGCCGCACCTCGTTGAGCAGAATTTTTCCATAGGGCGTGTCCTCGATCTTATCCGGCACAGCGCGCCAAAACGCGCGCTGCGCCTCGAGCCATTTGTCCTCATACGGCTGCGCCTGCAATTTTGCGTGCAGCTCGAGCACTAAGTCCTCAAGCGCGCTGTCGTCGCGCCCCGCGCCGAGCGTGTCGGCCAGCAGTGTGCCTCCGGGCGTCAGACAGTCGTAAAAATCGTCCAGCGTGCGCGCGAGCACGCGCTCGCGCAGCACCTGCGCCTCGTTCTCGTCCAGTACGCGGAAATCGGGCCGCAGCGCGTGCCCGCGCGCGTCCTCGCCGAGCAGATGGCAGTTTTCGCGCAGAAGCGCGGTACAGAAGGCGTCCACCGTCTTGATGTCCGCGCGGTGGACGCGCAGCATTTGCTGCCGCAGATGGTAGTTGCCGGGGTCGCGCTCCATGCGCTCGGTGAGCGCCTTGGCGATTTTGCCGCGCAGCTCGCTCGCCGCGGCGCGCGTGTAGGTAATGATGAGGAAATCGTCGAGGTTCGCGCCCTCGCGCTCTACGTAGGAAAAGAGCCTCTCGACGAGCACCTTTGTCTTGCCCGAGCCCGCCGCCGCGGAGATAAGAAGGCTGCGCTCGCGGCTGTCCACCGCCGCTTGCTGTTCGTTTGTCAGCTTTTCAGCCATTTTCGCGTGCCCCCTCTCCGTTCACCTCGTCAATGTACTGCCAGAATTCGTCGTTTTTCGTCGCCTTGATGTATTCCATGCGGTCACTGTCGCAGCCGTTTTCAAAGTGACACGCGCTCGCAAACTCGCAGTAGGTGCAGGCCGACTGCTGCGGCGTGCGCGCGTAGGGGTCGGCGTCGATGTTGCCCGCAAAGACCTCCTGCGTGATTTCATGTAAAATATGGTCGACGTATTTCGAGAGCTTTCCGAGCTGCTCGGCAGAAGCAAGGCTTCCCGTCACCGCGCCGTCCCTTTTCACCGCGATGGGCAGGTAGCACGGCGATTCGAGCGCGCTGTGCTCCATCGCCTGCAGGACCGCCGGGTCCTCGAGCACCATGCCGCTGCGGCGCAGCTCCTTTTTGAGTGCTTTTTCAATCTTTTCGGGCTCCGTGTCGCGCGCGCAGCGCAGCATCGGCTCGCGCGCGGGCGTGTAGAGAACGCCCGCGGGAACGATCTCGTGTCCGCCGAAAAGCATCTGTCCCTCTTCTTTAAGCGTAAAGAGGTAGAGCAGCATTTGGAGCCCCAGCCCGTAGCGCAGCTCGGCGAGGTCGAAGCTCTTCTTGCCCGTCTTGTAGTCCACGACGCGCAAATATAGCTTGCCGTCGTGCAACCAGCCGTCCACACGGTCGACCTTGCCGACAACGCGCGCCGTGCCGTTTTCCTCGCGGATCGTGATGGCGGGCAGCTGCCCGTCCGCACCAAATTCCAGCTCAAATGCCAGCGGCTCAAAGTCGGAGCTTTGCAGCTCCTCGCTCACCTCGTCCATGATGCGCTTGACCGTCGCACACAGGCGGTTGAACAGATAACGGAAGCGCGCGCTTTTTTCGCACAAGTCCGGCAGCACGCGGTCGATGTATTCCTCGATCGACGCGCGCACGAGCGCGTGCAGCTTGTCCTTCGATAGCGTATGCAGTCCGCCGCACTCCTTCGCCTGCCGCAGCGTATGCTCCATCACATCGTGCACGAACGTACCGATCTGCGGCGCGTCAAAGCCCGCGCCCGTGCGCTCCCTGGCTTTCAGCCCGTAGCGCATGAAGTAGGCAAAATGACATGAGCGCGCCATGTCCATGCGCGAGGCGGACAGCGTCACCGCGCCGCCGTAGAGCGCGCGCACCGCGTCGCGCGACAGATGCCCGCGCGTATAGTGCGAAGCGTCCTTCATCGCGGCAAGCGCACGCTCCGCGTCGCCCTGTCCTTCAAAATACTGCCACAGCGCGCCGCCGATATGCTCGCCCGCATACTCGAGCGCCGTCGACTTTGCTGACAGGCGATATTCCTTGTCAGCGCTCTCTGTTTCGACGCTGATCGACGGCAGCAGACGCGCGATGCGCCCGATGACGAACGACGGCCGCTTCTCCGCGCCCTTTCCGTCCGAAACGGGATAGGACACCGTCAGCTTTTCCGTCGGCTGGGCCAGCGCGGCGTAAAGATTCTGAATTTCCAGATGAAACTGCTCCATCCCGTGCGGCGCGAGGAAGATTTGCTGCCTCTCGAGCGCCTCGCGGTCCTCGTCGCGCAGCACGCCACCGCGGTTCTCCGCCGCAGGCAGCACGCCGTCGTTCGCACCGAGCAGGAACAGCGCGCGCACCGTGTGGCGGTCGTTTCGCGTCATTTCGCACAGGTTCACCGCGTCGAGCGTCACGGGGATCGTGCCCACGCTGTACTGCGTCAGCACAAGGCGCATCAGACTCGCAAACTCCTCGGCGTTGAGGATCGCGTCGCCCAGGATTTCCACAAACTGGTCGAGCACGCTGCAAAGAATGCTCCACAGCTGCGCCGTTTCCTCGGCGCGCTGGGCCTCGCCCGCGGCGAAAAGCTGCTCGGTCTGCGTCTGCAAGACCTCCGGCAGTTTGATCTCCTCCAAATAGCCGTACAGCGCGCGCACCTTCTGCTCGGCCTCGCCGCTGCCGCCCACGCCTTTTTTTAGGCGCGCAAACGGCCCCTGCACACGCTCGCGCAGTGCGTTGACCGTCTTGAGCCGCGCCCTTGCCTCGTCCGTCCATTCTTCGCCGTAGCCGTCGGGATGCGCCGACCAGGGCGTCTCGCGCGTCCACATCGCGCCGCGGATCTCCCACTTGAGCGCGTAATTTTCCAGAGTGTCGCACTCCGCCATGCTGAGGCCGGCGAGGCCGGTCTTGAGGCAGCGGAACACATCCTCGTACTCAAAGCCTCCGCTCGCGGCGTCCAGCGCGCCGAGCAGCAGCGTCAGCACGGGGCTTTTCAAAATGTCGCTGCGGTGGGCATAATAGAGCGGGATGCCGTAGCGGGCGAATACGCTCTCGATCGCACCTGCGTAGGAGTCGAGATCACGCGCCGTGACGGTGATCTCGCGGTAACGATAGCCCTGCTCACGCACTAATTTCAAAATCTGCGACGCGACCCACTCGCACTCGCTGTACGCGCTGCCCGCCTCATAGAGCGCGACGGCGTCAGTCGGCTGGGTAAATTCGTCCGCTGCGCCGAAAAAGCAGCGCTCGATATGGTCGAGCGCGCCGCGCACCTCGCCCTGCGGAAGAATTTCCTCCTCGCATGCGACGCCGGCATCGCGCGCGAGCGCGTACAGCCGCTCGCGCACGCGCAGGCTCTCGGAAAAGAGCTCGCGGTCCTGCGTGTCGCCAAGGAGCGTGACGGTCACGCTCTTCGCGCGCCGCAGCAGGATACGCAGAATGCACAGCTCACGCCCCGTAAAATACGAAAAACCGTCGAGGAAAATGTCTTTATTTTCAATATATCCCGACGCTTCGAGGTTTTCCTCCAGCTTTTCAAGCACATCGCGCGCGTCGTGCCCCGGTGCGTGGAGCTTGCTGAGGTAAATGCCGTAGATGAGAGAAAGGTCGCGCAGCTTGTCGCCGCTCTCACCCTCGATCTGCGCTACGCTCTCGGATAGCTGCTCGGGCGATACGGCGTAGGCCTGCAATTCCTCCATCACGGCGAGCAGGCTCTCCAAAAATGCCGCGCGCTGCGACGGGCGCTTGTAGACCTTGAGCACCGGCGCAAGCTCCGTGAGCGTACGCTGGAGCGTCAGGAGCTTTCCGCCCGAATCGAGCGTCACGTCCGCGCTGCCGCCGCAGATGCTCAGCACGCGCGAGGCGAGCAGCTTGAACGTCAAGGCCTCGGCATGGCGCGACGCGGTGTCGCCGCAAACACGGCACAGGTCCATCTCCGCCACATGCGAGGCGTGCTCCGGCACGAGCAGGATTTGCTGCGACGAGTCCCCCAGCGCGGCGATCCTTTGCAGCACGCGCTCGGATTTGCCCGTGCGCGCGCGTCCCATCAGTATGTGCAGCAAGCGTCCTTCCCCCTTTTTCTCTCTTAAAGTGATCAATATTTTATCCTAATTTTATCATAGTTTTCTTTTTCGGGCAACGCAGAAAACGCCGTACGCATATTTTCGCCCATCACGGGAAGACTACCGAAGACCAAACCATCTTTTTAAGGAGGGAACCTCATGGTCATCGACAAGATCGCGCTGACGCTTGCTATCATCGGCGCGCTCAACTGGGGCAGCGTGGGCCTTTTCGGCTTTGACTGCGTCGCCTTTCTCTTCGGCGGACAGACCGGTATGCTCAGCCGCGTGATCTATACGCTCGTCGGCCTTGCCGGCATCTGGTGTATCACGATGCTGTTTCGCGAGAAAGAGCCGATGGAAAGCGGCGGCCAGGCGTAAAAAATAAAAGGAGAGGGAGTTCCCTCTCCTTTTATTTTTGCGTTAAAAATTTTCTTTACCGCTCCCCAGTCGCTTCCGCACCTTCCAGCTCGCGCATTGAGCGGCGGAACTGGCGATAGAATGTGAAGCTCGTCAGCGCCACCGCGCCGAAGTCCGCCACGGGCTCGGCCAGAAACACCGCGAACGCCTTGTCCGCGAAAAAGTGCGGCAGAATATAGATGAGCGGGATGAGCAGGATGATCTTGCGCCACACGGCGAGGAAGAGCGACGTCTTCGCGTTGCCGAGCGCCACAAACGTCTGCTGGCAGGCGATCTGGATGCCGAAAATACCGCTGCACCCCATGTAGATGCGCACGGCCCACGCCGCGTATTCGACCAGCGCGGGGTCATTATTGAAAATCAGGATGAACGCGCGCGGGAAGAGCTCGACCAGAAGCCAGATGGCCATTGAATAACTAAAGCACGCGCGCAGCAGGCAGAAGTAGGCATCGCGCACGCGCTGGGCGTTCTTTGCGCCGAAGTTGTAGCTCACGATGGGCTGTGCGCCCTGAGTCAAGCCCTGAAGCGGCATGTTCGAAAACTGCATGATGCTCGTCAGCACTGTCATCGTGCCGACGGCCATGTCGCCGCCGTAGCGCAGGAGAGATGAGTTGAAGCAGATGGCGATGAGGCTCTCCGTCGACTGCATCACAAACGGGGAAAGTCCCAGCGCGATACACGGCAGCACGATCTTCGCGTCCACGCGCAGGTTCTCGCGCTTTAAGTGCCAGCGCGTCTTCTTTCCCGTGAGGAACGTCATCACCCACACGGCCGACACTGCCTGCGAGATCACCGTCGCCAGCGCCGCGCCGCGCACGCCGAGACCGAGCACGAAGATGAACAGCGGGTCGAGAGCCGTATTTAAGAGCGCGCCGATGAGCACCGTCTTCATGCTCACGGTGGCGAAGCCCTGTGCCGTGATGTAGGCGTTCATGCCGAGCGTCAGCTGCACGAAGATCGTGCCGAGGGCATAGATGCGCATGTAGTCGAGCGCATAGCCGACGGTGTTCTCGCTCGCGCCGAACATCAGTAAAAGCGGCTCGGCAAAGGACTCGAACAGCACCGTCAGCACCAGCGCCGTGATCACAAGCATCGTCAGACAGTTTCCCATGATGCGCTCGGATTTTTCGCTCTCGCCTGCGCCCTCGGCGATCGAGGCGCGCGGCGCGCCGCCGATGGCCATGAGCGACGCGAACGCCGAGATGACCATGATGATCGGCAGGCATACGCCAACGCCCGTCAGCGCGAGCTTGCCGACGGTCTCGGCGGGCTGCATGTGGCCGATGAACACGCGGTCGACCAGATTGTAGAGCATGTTGACGATCTGCGAGGTGATCGTCGGCACGGAGAGCGAAAAGAGCAGCTTTTTGACGTCTCCGTGTCCCAGATCTGCGCGCTTATCCAAAATCATCACCTGAATCTTTCGTATTTTTCCGCATAAGTTGTTAGAATATCATGCTGCGGGGCGTTCGTCAAGCAAGCGGGCCGCGAAGCGCTCTATCATGGCATTTCCATAAAGCGCTTTTGGACATTTTTTCACTTTCTCCATTGCTTTTTCCGCGTGGGCTATTGTATAATTTGTTTTACAATCGCACCAGCGGAGCGCCCCGCGTTCCGCTTATCAAACAAATAACGGAGGAATCACCATGAACGAAAAGTTTTCCAAGCTTGGCTTTTATCCTTCCGACATTCTGCTGCCCAAGAAGGATGTCGATATGAGCAAGTGGGCGGTCGTCGCATGCGACCAGTTCACCTCTGAGCCCGAGTACTGGGAGCGCGTGGAGAAGACCGTCGGCGACGCGCCTTCCACCCTGCGCCTCATCCTGCCCGAGGCCAACCTGAAGGCCCCCAACGTCGACGAGTTCATCGCCGACATCAACGCCTCGATGAGCAAGTACCTCGAAGAGGGCATCTTCGAGACGCTCAAGGACTCCCTCATCTACATCGAGCGCGGCCAGAGCGACGGTAAGATCCGTCACGGCCTCATCGGTATGGTCGACCTCGACCAGTACGACTTCACCCCCGGCTCCGGCGCGCTGATCCGCGCGACTGAGGGCACCGTGCTCGACCGTATCCCCCCGCGCGCCCGCGTGCGCCGCAACGCCCCCATCGAGCTGCCCCACGTCATGCTGCTCATTGACGACCCCGAGAAGACCGTCATCGAGCCCCTGACCGCCGCGGCCGATAAGATGGAGAGCGTCTATGACTTCGACCTGATGGAAAACGGCGGCCACATCAAGGGCTACAAGCTCTCCGCTGCGCAGATCGACGCGGTCGCCGACGCGCTGACCGGTCTCACCTCCGACGAGGCGATGAAGAGCAAGTACGGCGTCTCCGGCGTCGCTCCCCTGCTGTTCGCCGTCGGCGACGGCAACCACTCCCTCGCCACCGCCAAGGCCTGCTATGAAGAGCAGAAGAAGGGCAAGACTCCCGAGGAATACCTCGCGCTGCCCTCCCGCTACGCACTTGTTGAGGTCGTGAACAACCACGACGACGCGCTCCAGTTCGAGCCCATCCACCGCGTGCTCTTCGGCGTCGACCATGAGAAGTTCATGGAAGAGTTCAAGAAGTTCTACCCCAACGCCCACGAGGGCAAGGGCGAGGGCCACGTCATCGAGGTCTGCTGGAACGGCCACGACGATTTCGTCACTGTCCCCGACCCGAAGGTCCAGCTGGCCGTCGGCACGCTGCAGGCCTTCATCGACGAGTACCTCAAGCAGTTCGGCGGCGAGGTCGACTACATCCACGGCGATGAGGTCACCCGCGAGCTCGGCTCCAAGGAGGGCAACATGGGCTTCCTGCTTCCCGCGATGGGCAAGGAGCAGCTCTTCAAGACCGTCATGGCCGACGGCGTTCTGCCGCGCAAGACCTTCTCCATGGGGCACGCGCAGGACAAGCGCTACTACGTCGAGGCACGCAAGATCCGCTAAAATATCAAAGCTACTGCAAAAAGGCGCCGCAAGGCGCTTTTTTGCTCAGGAGGACGCAACATGAATCTCAAATCCGCAAACCGCTGGCAAAACATTTTGCTCTTCGGCGGCTTCGTCATCGGCATGGTTGGCATTGCCGTGCTCGATAACCTCTACATCGCGATCCTGGGCCTTGCGATGATGGCGATGTCCATCGTCGTGTGGTGGATGTACCACCGCTGCCCCTACTGTCACGAGCAGCTGGGCCGCGGCAATCCCAAGCGCTGCCCGAAATGCGGCGCGTGGGTCGCCGACGAGCCGGAGCCCGAGGCGAAGAAAAAGATCCAGCACAAGAAAAAGAAGCACTGAGCGCACAAGGAGGCCGCGATGAACGACAAAAAGCCCCTGATGGACTATCGCAGGGTCCAAAAGCTCCAAACACCGCTGCTTCTTACCGGCGCGCTGCTCAGCGGCGTCGGCACAAGCGTCAGCGTACCGCTTGTTATTTTCGGTATCGCGATCATGCTCTTTGCCATCGTGATTGGGGTTCTTTACTACCGCTGTCCGCACTGCGGCAGACCGCTCGGACGCATAGGTGAAGGCGGTGCCTACTGCCCCCACTGCGGCAAGGCGCTGAATGCGCCGGTCGAGGAGCCCGTGCGCAGCATAACTGTCCCCGCCTATGCTAAGCTCAACCTGACGCTTGACATTCTCGGCAAGCGCGATGACGGCTACCACGAGATGCAGATGGTCATGCAGACCGTTTCGCTCCACGACGATGTGACCGTCACGCTCACAGACGGCAAAGGCATCACCTGCCGCGTCGACGGCGCGGCGCTTCCCTGCGATGAGCGCAACCTCGCCGTCAAGGCGGCGAGATCCTTCTGCGAGACGATGGACTACGGCGGCGGCATCGACATCGCGCTTATCAAGCGCATCCCGTCCGAAGCCGGCATGGCCGGCGGCAGCGCAGATGCCGCGGCGGTGCTGCGCGAGCTGCGCGAGCTCGTCTCCCCCGCCCTCACGGACGAGCGGCTCGAGCAGATCAGCGCAAGCGTCGGCAGTGATGTTCCCTTCTGCATCCGCGGCAGCACGCAGCTGGCCGAGGGCCGCGGCGAAAAGCTGACCGTCCTCAAGCCCGCGCCGCGCTTCTTCGTCGCCGTCTGCAAGCCGGACTTCCCAATCTCCACACCCGCGCTCTTCGCGCGCGTAGACGATGTAACGATCACCGACCGTCCTGATACGGACGCGATGCTCGCCGCCATCGAGCACGGCGACGCGGACACGCTGTGTGCAAACGTACGCAACGTCTTTGAGCAGGCGCTCGACGGCGAGCAGCGTGAGCGCATTGAGACCATCAAGTGCGATCTTCTCGCCTACGGCGCGAAGACGTCGGCGATGACCGGCTCAGGCAGCGTGGTGTTCGGTCTTTTTTCCGATGAGACCTCCTGCCGCGCAGCCTGTGACGCGCTGCAAAGCGGCAGCATTCAAACTTTTTGCACGGAATTTGTTTAAGAAGCGAAAAAGCCGTCCATACTCAAAGCAAATTCTTTGAGATGGGCGGTTTTTCGATGAAATGGACGAAATGGGAGCTTTCCCTTGCCGTTGGCCTCGCGGTCATGCTGCTTTTCTGCGCCGCGCGCGGCACTAATACCCTCCAGTGGTGGAGCGCAGCGTTCTCCCCGCTGTGCGACGGTATCCTGTCGCAGAGCGCCGCAAGCGGTGATGTCGTAGTGAAGTCGAAGCTTGCAGAGCTGCTGGCTCTGCTGATGGGTGGAAAATGACATGCTCTGCCTGCCATTTGAGCGAGAAAAAGGGAGTCGGCACTTTTTACACCGGCTCCCCTTTCTATTATCCCTCGCACAGGATGTCGATCAGCTCATCCTTCTGCAAGCCCGCGAAGTAGCGCGAAACGTCCACATCGCCGAGCGCCTTTTCATAGCCCGCGCGGTACGGCGCGCAGCCAACAAAGTGCGCCGCCAGCTCGTCCGGTTCCGAGGCGCTGAAGAAGTCGCCCTTGAATGTCAGAGCCGCGATCTTTCCGTGCTCCACGGTGATGTAGACCTCGATCAGGCCGCAGCCGTCCACGCGGCGGCGGCGCAGCATCGTGCACGCCGGAGAGAAACCGTAGTTCCAATCCCATGTGGCGTAACGCTCCGCGCGCAGCTTTTCCACTGCTTCAAGGTCGTCCTGCGTCAGCGGGTAGGCCTCGCCCGGATTCTCCTTCAGGATGTTTTCCAGCAGGATGCGGCGGAATTCCGGCAGCGTGACCTTTTCCGGCAGATGCTCGGCAACGTTCGTCACGCGGCTGCGCACCGAGCGGATGCCCTTGGTCTGGATCTTTGTCGGGTCGACGCGCAGCGCCTCGCTGACGACAGAGAGGTCCGAATCGAACATGATCGTGCCGTGGTGCATCACGCGTCCCTGGCGGATGTACTGCGAGTTGCCGGAAAACTTCTTTCCGTCGATCGTGATGTCGTTGCGGCCGTTGACCTCCGCCTTCACGCCGAGCGTCGCCAGCGTGCGCACGACCGGTTCGCAGAAGAGCTTGAGGTCCAGCGCATTGCTCTCGCCGACATCTGTAATGAACGTGAAGTTCAGGTTGCCCATGTCGTGATAGACCGCGCCGCCGCCGGAAAGTCTGCGCACCACACGAATGCCGCGCTCGCGCACGGCCTCTTCATTGATCTCAGCGATCGTGTTCTGATACTTTCCGACAATGATCGCGTTGTCATTCTGCCAGAGCATGAAATACATGCGGTCGCGCGGGAGGCAGTCGAACACGTACTGCTCCATCGCCAGATTGTAGCTTGGATCGGTTGTCATCAGGTCCAGATATGATAGCTTCATGGTCGTGGTCTCCTTCTATCAGGGTCGTTGATTTTCAAGCCTTTTTCAGGGCTGTTATCCTTGTCTTTTCAGCTGCGCGCTCAGCCGCCGCGCCATCAAGCGGTGTCCCTCCGGCGTCGGGTGCAGACCGTCGAGCAGCAGCTCCGAGCGGGTCGATCCGTCCGGCGACAGAAAATCCGCGCAGAAGTCGATATACGGCACGCCAAACGCCGTGCAGTACCGCTTGAGCCATGCGCGGTACCCTTTCATCGTCCGCTCCGCCGCTTCAAAATCGACCGCGGCCGCCCAGGCCCGCGGCGCATGCGGTGCATCCGCCGGAAGCGGGGTGCCAACCACCGGCAGCACGCCCACGGAAAAGAGCTGGTGGATCATCGAGCCCATATTTCCCCGCGCAGCTCCGCGAGCACCCCGCCCTGCATGCGCGCCAGCATGCCGCCGGTCGTGTCGCCGTTGATGCCCTCATTGGCAAGCTCCCAGCCCGTCTCCTGTGCGCACAGCCGCGTCCACCGCTGAGACAGATGCACGCCGTATCCAAAGGTCAGGCTGTCACCGATGCAGATCAGTTTCATGTTCTTTCCACCCGCGTTTCTTTCGGATCGATGGTAAGCAAAAAAGCCTTGAAAGTTTACACTTTCAAGGCTTTTCTTGGTGGAGATAAGCGGGATCGAACCGCTGACCTCTTGACTGCCAGTCAAGCGCTCTCCCGGTTAGTGCGGTTACATACCCCTCTAAACCGGGTCAAATAAGTGCTTCAATACGCGGGACACCCTACCCAAAGAATGATTGGCCATTTATCCGCAGATATATTCTTTGACTTCGGTTGCAATGTCCCCCCAAATATCCTCGGGTAATTCTTTGAAATTAAAGTATTGTCCGCCATAGATAGATTGGTAGTTGTAGTTTTCGGGTAGCACTCTCCCGCTCGTTGTCCTCTTGTCATCCCATGCAACTGCGTGCGAATGGAACTCATGGATTAAAGACAAAAGAGTATCAACATCTTCAATCTCCCGATCTACAACATAGTCTTTTGTTGCACGCTTTGCAATCTCTATATCTGCAAACTGGAAACAACCTTGCACATCACAAGTCCCCGGAATTCTCTGTTTGATTGCATTAAGCGCTATGTCAGAATACTTCTGGCACAGCTCATAAAACTGTGTGCTTTCAAGGTTTTCAACGCCTGGCCATAGCAGGTCAATCTGTTCCTTTTTATTTTGTAATCCAAGATAAAAATAATCCTTGGAGTCGTTAATTACGCTCATAGATACACCTCCCATTTAATTTTGCGCTATTATTATATCATACGCTATTGCAAAAAGCGACAGAAAATTACGTTTTGAGAATTGCACTGTCCGAGGAGACTGTGGGGGCGTTTTCCAATATCCCAAACAGAAAGGAGGTTTCCCACTGCTGGCCAGTCTGCTGACTGGTCTTTTTTATGCCATGTCGAAGAAAGTTAATTGTGGCAGGCGATATAGAGAACATCAACCCCAAGATCAAGGAGCCAAAGCGGCTTGAGACAAAATGTCCCAAAGGATTATTTGTTAACCGATATGTAAGATACAAAGGGGGTTACCTTGGTAGTATATCTTTATGCGCTAAAACAAATTCCCGCCTTATCGCTTCCAGCATTTTGGGAGAAGGATAAATTGTTTTGTCCGGAAAATCCATTGTTGCATACTCTTTGGCGTAGTATTTTGGCATTCGATTATACCAGTCCAACATAAGGTGGAGTTTTTGCTTCTGTTCTTCTGTTTCTGGAGTGGCGGCATTCATAATGTGCATTACATTTCTATTAATGACTTGCAAAAGTGCTATTCCATGTTTCTTGGCGTATTCATACGCTCCACTTTGAAAGCCACAGGTGGAGATCATAATTCCTTTATGTGCACCAAGGCTTTTTACTTTATCGGCTAACACAGCAACTTTCTCACGAGAAACGGGAGAAGAGTATCTCTTGCACTCTGCTATGACTTTGAACTCAACGCCCATGGCAATAAACCTTGCATAGACATCTATTTGGTATGTACCATCATCAGCAGGAATAGATACATTATGCTGGATCGAGAAGTCTGATAAATGCTCAGCTTCTGCATAGCCCTTCAATATTTCCAAGCAAAGTTCTTCAAATTCCGTTGGGGATATACTCGCAACGAATTCTCGATAAGGATTGATTGCCCCCATTATTACTCCTCCATGGATGCTCTTTTATCTTTTTCTCTATCAAAATTTACTGCAAGGCAAAGGTATATTATCAACTCCCTTGCCAACTTTAAGAGACGGAATGTATTATTTTCAATTTTTCCCTCGGTAGTATATTTTGTAAAAGATGTATTATGCGATTGCGTTCCAGTGCGTAGACAATTATGCTCTATGTCGTTTCTCATCTGGAAGATTCGTTCTGCGTGAGGGGTAGTAACATTAATTTCTTTTCTTTCGTAGAAATCTTTTTGGAGCCAATACATTGCTTTAACCAGAGGGTTATCCGAATGAGTATTCATGATAGGCTTGGGAATTGTGAAATACACTTGTCCATTTCCATCAATCAGTTGTTCTTTCCATATATTTTTGAAACTTACTTTTGTATCTGTAAGCCCCACTTCAAAATACTGGTTGATGAAAAATCCAATCCTATCAAATAGAGAGTATGCTGCCTTAAAGGCAGTTCGTAACATACTTTCTCTTAAAGAATGATCTGAAGAATCCCCCGTATCAACTAAATCCAATTCCCGATCCGAATAATGCTCGTTTGCTTCTTCCGTTGATGTCTTATACCATAAGAGTCTGGCCCAATTATATTCTTGCTTGATTTGGTTAAACAGGCCAATGAATTCTTTTTCTCTGTCACTATATGGCGCTTCAAAGGGAAGATTGATGCTATCAACTGCAAAGCAGTGATCAGATAATATTTCCAAACACGGGTCTAAGAAAAGCCGGAATAAAAGCAAATAGTTTCGATAATCGGCTTCATCTTGGTTGTCTACTTCAAATAGTGGAAGTTCTAGTGGTTTGTTCAAATAGTTCTCAACATATGCAGAATCGAACAAAGAAATATTGGATTTCAAACCTTCCAAATAATCTTGATCTTCTAGGTTTATCTTGCAACGTTCTGTTTGCTTATAATAGTAATAGCAGGCATGATGATAGTAGCTCTGCTCATAACGTTTGATTTGCAACGGTGCACACCTAAACAGCAAAAACGATAGATTGAGACTTGCCATCGCAAAATCATTGCTAATCAGCAAAGCGTCTTGAAAACAGTCTATTGCCACAATATGGCGACCTAATGCTCGATAAGCGTTTCCGAGATTTGTGTATGACCGCATGGCAATATACTGAGCTACTTTTACTTCAGCACTGTCGCTGTCTGCATCATAATAATTGGTTTCATACATATCTAAGGCGCAGCGCAAATGGTATAATTCTTTTTCAAGGTAACGCTCGCTATATACTCCTTCAATCATGCGGAGATCGTGATATGCATTCGCAATGTCATAATGAATCTGCATTTTGGTCGATATATTATGCTCGCCAGACAGCAAGGCTTCCGCTAACTTGATAGTGGGCGGAATTTCCTTAGCATTCTTGTCGAGGTATAAATTGTCAAAGGCCATAGACAAGTCTCTAACGGATTTATCTATGACAGTAGAAAAATTGTTCTCAAATTCAGCTATTTTCTCTTTGTAGTTTGGCATACCAACAGTCCTCTATTTCTTCCGAAAACTAATCATAGAACACATTAATTATAGCATCAAATTCTAGTATTTTCTACAATAATAATACCGTTCAATAGGACAACGGGCGGTAATGTAATATACACCTTTCTGAAAGGAGGTTTCCCGTTGCTGGCCAGTCTGCGGACTGGCTTTTTTCATGCCACGAAAAGGAGGTTTGCAAATGGCAGATGATAAGAAAAACATTCCAGAGGCAGCCCCGCCTGCCGAGGCACCCGCTCCCGCAGTAGGAAATGCCGTTGTGCTGGAGCAGCCCGCTCCCGAGCCTGCGCTGACCGACGCGGAGGCGGTCATGCTGGAACACGAGGGGCAGGCGGCGCTCTTTGAAATGAGCGAGGCCGTGCCTGATCCCGCCGACGCTGTTACCCATGCTGAGGTGGAGGAGCCTGCCGCTCCCGAAGCCCCCAAGGCTGAAAAGGAGCAGGCACAGCCGCCTGATCCCGGCAAGGACGCACCTGCCCCGGCACATTCCGGCAAGGTGGTGGATTTTGCCGCCGCCCGTGATGAGGCGGCCAAGGAGGAGAAAAAGGCGGTCAAGCAGAAGCCGCCCACCGAAAAGGACAAGCCCGCCAAACCCGGCAGAGGCCGACCGCCCAAGGAAGGCAAGGCTACTCCCGATAAGGCAAAGCCGCCCAAACCTCGGGACAAAAAGTCCCAAAGTAAGCCTGCCCCGGAGAAGCCTGCCGTGGATAAGGGTGGCGCTCCCGCCGGTGCGGAGGTCATGCCGGAGCCGTCTACGCCCCGTGACGCCACTCGACCGGTAAAAGAGGAGATCGTCTATCTCAACCTGTCCGATCTGCATCCGTTCAAAAATCACCCGTTTGGTGTCCGGGACGATGCGGAAATGCAGGGGCTTGTGGAGTCGGTCAAGGCGGTGGGCGTCAATCAGCCCGCACTGGTGCGTCCCCGTGAGGATGGCGGCTATGAAATCATCGCAGGCCACCGCCGCCAGCGAGCAAGTGAACTTGCCGGATTTGCGAATATGCCGTGTATCGTCCGCAACATGACGGACGATGAAGCCATCCTCGCCATGACGGATGACAACCTCCGCCACCGTGAGCGCATTTTGCCCACGGAAAAGGCGCAGTCACTCAAAATGCAGGTGGAGGCCATCAAGCACCAAGGCAGCCGCCCCGGCGAGGAGGACAAGGATGCCGGAAAACGCTCCACGCAGGTCGTGGGAGATCGCAACGGCATGAACTACAAGCAGGTGCAGCGGTATATCCGCCTAACCGAGCTTGTGCCGGATTTGCAGAAAATGGTGGACGAGAAAAAGCTGGCGTTCACCCCAGCGGTGGAGATCTCATTCATCCGTCCCAAAAATCAGAGGTATATCGCCGTATCCATTGAGGGGCAGCAGTCCTCGCCCTCGCTGTCGCAGGCGCAGAAAATGCGGGAGCTGGACAAGGACGGCAAGCTCAACGGCGATGTGATCGACGGTATTCTGTCGCAGGAGAAAAAGGAGGTAGACAAGGTGATCATCAATAGTGCGGAACTGGAAAAGTATTTCGGCAAGGACAAGTCCCCGAGGGAAATGAAAGACAAGATCATTTCTCTGCTGGATGACTGGAAGGCCAAGCAGCCGCCCGAGCTGGGCAAGCCCGAAAAGAAGATGGATTTGGAAAAGTGACCTTGGGACTTTTTGTCCCGAGGTCTTTCGTTTATGAATTGGAGGTTTTTACAATGAAACGACCCCTCGCGTATATCACCGCCGCGTGGAGCGGCGACCCCTGCGAGGCGACGGAGCAGGCTGTCAAGTATTGTCGCGCTGTCTATGAGGCGGGCTTTTCGCCCATCTGCCCGACGCTCTATCAGCCGCTTTTCCTCAATGACGCCGTTCCCGAGGAGCATAAGAGCGGCATCGACATGGGGCGCGACCTGCTCCGCCGCTCTCATGTGCTGGTGGTGTGCGGTCATACCGTCACCGAGGCCATGAAAAATGACATCGCCGTTGCCCAGCGGCTCGGGATCACCGCCACCACCCTTGAGGGTATTTTGACCGTCAAGGGACAGGGACGCAGATAAGATGACGGCGCTCCGGCTGGGGAGCCTGTTTGACGGGATCGGCGTATTCCCGCTGGCGGCGGTGCGCTGCGGCATTGAGCCAATATGGGCAAGCGAGATTGAAAAAGCCCCTATCTCCATCACGAAACGCCACTTTCCCGATATGGCGCATTTGGGGGATGTGACGAAGCTGGACGGGCGGGATCTCCCGCCCGTCCATATCATCACCTTTGGCTCACCGTGTCAAAATCTCTCGCAGATCGGCAACCGCAAGGGGCTTTCGGGAGAAAAGTCCAGCCTGTTCTTTCAAGCCATCCGCGTTATCCGTGAAATGAGGGAGGCGACAAATGGTCTATTTCCAGCAATCGCTGTTTGGGAAAACGTCATGGGAGCGTTTTCATCAAATGACCGGATGGATTTTAGAGCCGTCCTATCCGCTTTCACAGACGCCGATGTTTCAATGCCTGCTTCTGGAAGATGGGCAGGAGCCGGAATGGTGCGAGGGCGAACGCCTGACCTCTCTTGGCGGCTCATGGATGCCCAGTATTGGACAAGCCCCCGGCTGGCACGACGGCAGCGTATCTTTCTTGTGGCAGACTTTGGAGGACGGCGCTCCCACGAAATACTTTTTAAGCCCCGCACAATGCAGTCACTTTCTGCATCTGGCAGAGATAGCGGGCTGCCCGCCGCCTGCGGAGATCGAGGCTCTTTTATTGAAGCAGGGCGGCGCGTACCAGTCACCCTCCCCTTTCAATGCTTCCGTATGCGGGCGTCCGCCAAGGAGCGGACGGAAGCAGCGTTCCGAAACAGCTTCGGACTGCCAACTGACCCTTTTCCCACTCTGTTAGCGGGCGGTATTTCGCCCTTTGCCTTTTGGTACGAGGATGATCCCGCCGGGGGCTGCGTCCGCTTTCCCACGGAAACGGAATGTGAGCGGCTCATGGGGCTGCCGGAGGGCTGGACAAGGTATGGCGCAGATGGTGCGGAAATTCTATCCTCCCACCGTTACCGGGCATTGGGAAACGCCATCGCGCTGCCCTGTGCCGAGTACATCATGGAGGGGATCACGGAGGCGCTGACAAAAGGAGGTGCAAATGACGGTATTTGAAGCCTACATTACCAACCTCGGCAAATACGCCGAGGGGCAGCTTGTGGGCGAAACGCTGAAATTTCCGGCCACCACGGAGGAGGTGCAATCGCTCTTAAAAAATATCGGCGTGGATGGTGTGCGGTATGAGGAATTTTTCATCACCGCCTTTGACGGCGATGTGATGGGCTTATACGACTATCTCACCGAGTATGAAAACTTGGACGAGCTGAACCATCTGGCACATCTCATTTCCGAGCTGGACGGCGACGAGATCGAAACGCTGGAGGCTGTGCTCAACAAGGGCGACCACACTTCCAGCGTGGCGGACATCATCAACCTTGTTCACAATCTGGACTGCTACGAGCTGCACCCCGGCGTGACCGACGATGAAACGCTGGGGCGCATCTATGTGGAGGACATGGAACTACTGGATGTGCCGGACAATGTGCTGCCCTACTTCGATTTTGAAGCCTATGGGCGGGATATGCGGATCAATGAGGGCGGCCACTTCGCCCCCACGGGCTATCTGACCCGCAGCGGCGATTTCAAGGAGGTGTACCACGGGATCGAGGACATTCCCGCCGAACACCGCATTTTTGCGTACCCCAGGTTGAATATCCGGGAACAGATGGCAGCCTACAAGGAGGTCATAGACCGTTCCTCTTTGGAGGGCGAGCGCCTGCACCCGAGAAAGGAGCATGATGAGCGTTGACCTTGGGACAACTTGTCCCAAGGTCATATCTCTATCAGAGAGGAGGCGATGACGGCTGGTAGACGAGGATATTTCCCAGCGCACGATTGCCGTATCGGTGAAAGCGTCGAAGCTGACCGCCCGGGGGCTTGCCTATGTTGTCCGGGCGGTGGGGCGCAAAATCGCCAAGGCGCACCGGGCAAAGCAGACGCCCCACGGCAAGCAGACCGTGAAAAAGCTCATGGCACACGGCACATCCACCAACAGCCTTGAACTGTCCGGGGATACAAAGCTCTTTGACCGGGTAGCCCGGAAGTGGAATGTAGACTATGCCTTTTATCAGACCGAACCGGGGAAATACCTGCTGTTCTTCAAGTCCGGGCAGGCGGACGCTATGACCGCCTGCTTTTCGGAATACTCCCGCAAGGTGCTGGATAAGGCCAAGTCCCGCCAGCCCACCATCCCCGAACAGATGAAGCAGGCGGAACAGCAGCTTGCCAAGGAAAAGCCACCCAAGGAGCATATCAAGGAGGTTACGCATGGTGACAGATAAACTCCGTAAATATGTGCTTCCCAACATTCCCTATGTGTTCATCGGCTGGGTGTTCCTCAAGCTGGGGACGGCCTACCGTCTGGCGGCGGGCGGTGACTTTAAAGCCCATAAGCTGCTGGGGCTGGGACGGGCCGTCGGTGCGGCCTTTGCCGACTTTGCCCCCGGCCTTGCTCCCTTTGACTGGCTGGTGGGCATTGTGGGGGCGGTGGCGTTCCGTCTGCTGATCTGCTTCAAAAGCAAGAACGCAAAGAAATTCCGGCGTGATGAAGAGTACGGTTCAGCCCGTTGGGGATCTGAAAAAGATATACGCCCTTTTGTCGATCCCAAGTTTGAAAACAATATGATCTTGACCGCCACAGAACGGCTCACCATGAACACCCGCCCCAAAAATCCCGCCAACGCCCGCAACCTCAATTTCTGCGGCATTGGCTCATCCGGCTCGGGCAAGACCCGCTTTTGGCTCACGCCGCAGCTTTTGCAGGCCCATTCTTCCTATGTGGTGGTAGACCCCAAAGGGTCACTATAATAAGGATAGAAAGGTCGTGAAAATACAAAACAGGAGGTTACACACATGAGGAAGCAGGAGCAAAAGGGTAAAATCACAGCATTGTACGAAAGGTTATCTCACGACGATGGGCGGTCTGACGAGAGCGTGTCCGTAGAAAATCAAAAGCGCATCCTGGAGGACTACGCCCGAAAAAATGGCTTCACTAATGTCCGCCACTTCACCGATGACGGGGTGCGGGGAACGACCTTCAAGCGGCCCGGCCTGGACGCTATGGTGGACGAGATACGGGCCGGAAATGTGGCTACCGTCATTGTCAAAGACCAGAGCAGAATAGGCCGTGACGTGGTGGAGGTCGGCTTGCTCAAACGCACCTTTGACGAGTACAACGTCCGCTTTATCGCCGCCAATGACAACCTGGACACCGCCAATGGATTTGATATTATGTCCATCTTCCGGGATGTGATAAATGAGTGGTACGTTGCTGACACCAGCCGCAAAATCAAGACCGTTTTCAAGTCCAGAATGGAAAAGGGCCTGCGCTGTTCGGGGGCCGTCCCCTATGGCTATCTCGCCTCAAAAGAAGAAAAGGGCGAGTGGGTGATCGACGAGGAAGCTGCCGCCGTTGTGCGCCGCATCTTTCAGATGGTCATGGACGGTCAGAGCGTCAACGGCATCGCCCGAACGCTGCGGGCCGAGCAAATCCCCATCCCTTCCGAACACTGGAAGCGTATCGGCTGTCCTGTTCGAGCCAACAGCTACCGCGACCCCTACGCATGGTCTGCCACCACCCTGGGTTATATTCTTAAAAGGCCGGAGTACCTGGGGCGCAAGGTGCTGGGCAAGACTGTCTGTGAGAACTACAAGACTAAAAGCACCCGCAGGACAATGCCAGAGGAACAATTTGTATTTGAGGGAGCCGTCCCCGCCATCATTGACGAAGAAACGTGGCACAATGTTCAGCGTTTGCGGGAAACCAAGCGCCGGACACCCAAGCGGAGTAATGCCCCTAACCGTTTAACCGGACTGCTCTACTGTGCCGACTGCGGCGCAAAGCTGACCCACCACAACAGTCTTGTCCAAGGCAAGTACATTGACGATGCTTTCACCTGTTCCAGATACCGGGCACCTATGGAGGATTGCACCATTCACTATGTTGCCACGCAAAAGCTGGAAGCGGCGATCCTCTCCGCCATCCAGCGGATAAGCTGGTATGTCCGCAACAACGAGCAGGAGTTTGTTCAGCGGGTTCGAAAGGCATCCAGTCTGCGCCAGGAGGAAGCAGTCAAGGATTGCCGGAAACAGATTGTCCAGGCGAAGAAGCGCCACGCCGAACTGGACGGACTGGTGAAGAAGCTGTACGAGGCCAACGCCACGGGCAAGCTGCCGGATAAGCATTTCAGCCGTCTCCTTGCCGAGTATGACGAGGAACAGGCCGCGCTGGAAGCCTCCATGACGGAGTGGCAGGGCTTGCTGGACAACTGGAACGCCGACCGGGTGAGAATGACGGAGTTTATCGACCTTGCCAAGCGGTACACCGATTTTTCGGAACTGACTACGCCCATTCTCAATGAGTTTATCGAGAAAATCGTTGTCCATGAGGGCAACGGACGGGGAAAGCAGCGCCGTCAGCGGTTAGATTTCTATTTCAATTTCATTGGCGCGTTTGAGGTTCCCGCCGACATTGTGACCCCGATGGAGCAGGAGGAAGAACGCCGCCAGCAGGAGGAACAGGCAGAGAAAGAGGAACGCTCCCAGGTGCTTGCCCAGGTTCGGTATGAGAGGTACAAGCAGGAGCGCCGGGAGTTTACCGCGAGGAAGCGGGCGGGCCTGTTGACCCCGGAGGAACAGGCGGAGGAAGAACGGCGGTTAGAGCGCAATCGGGCCTATCAGCAGAAGCAACGCGACAAGAAAAAGGCCAGTCAGCCAGAGAAGCCTCGCAAACGCTCACTGAAGGAACTCGCCAAGCTGGATGGAGCCGATCTCACCCCGGAGGAAGCGGAGCGGCTTGCGGCGCACCGCCAGAAGAAAGCCGAGCAGCACAAAGCGTGGCGTGACAGGCAGAAGTCCGCACAGCCCCCGAAGCCCCAACAGCGGACGTTGAAAGAACTTGCCAGATGTGCCGAGGCAGGTTTGCCTCTCACCCTAGAAGAAGCGGAACGGCTGGAAGCCCATCGCAATCGGAAAAAGGCGGCTTTGCAGGATTTGAAAGCCCGCGCCGAAACCGACCCGGTAGCGGCGGCAGAGTTGGCGCAGCAGAGAGCGCAACAGTCAGAAGCGGTAAAGAAGTCCCGTCAGAAAATGTATGCGGACGCTGCCGCCGGAGATCCCGAAGCCCAGGCCCGGTATGAACGTATGCTTGCCGCGAGGCGGGAGAACTACCACAGGAAGAAACAGGCAGAAGCCGAAGCTGCTCAAGTCAGCTAACGTAGATACAGAAAACGCCAGGGACAACGATAGTCCGTGGCGTTTTTGTCATTACTGCCGTTCCAGCAAATCCATATATTTCTGACGTTCGCCCTCCGGGACTTTCAGCGCCGCCATAGCCTGTTCAATGGTCAGCCCCATCGTTTCCATGAGGTTTTTGATAGAGGACAAGATACCTTTAGCAACGCCTTTTTCCTCAACGCCCTTGCTCAAATTACACATGACCGACACCTCCCTTTCCATTGTCTGCGTCATTTGAATGTCGTAATCGTCCTGCAAAATTTTCCGCTTTTCCGCCTCGCTGGTTTCGTTGGAGAGAAGCACATCCAGCATCCGCAATACGCCGTCATAATTTGACCCATCCGGCCCGCCAAGGCACAGCATGATGATGGACAGCAAATCATAATTCCTGATGGGTTCTTTGCCCTCGCCGACCAGATATTCTTCCACCAGCCGATACCGGGTAATGGTGTTCTCTCGATACTGCGGCGGTTTCATGCAAATCCAGATGGAGTAGACCTTCTTGATTTTCTCATAATGGGAGCCAGTGAACTCCCTGCCGTACTGGGAAGAAATCATGCGGCAACAGTAGTATATGCCACGCTTTATCAGCGGATAGCCGGGGTAAAAATCGTTCTGGGCCTCCACGTTGATGATGAGGGCAATTTGTTCCTCGGAGTCGGGAACGATGGCGCGGAAGCGAATGTCATAGGTGACTGTCCCCTCGCGCACCGATTTGTCCTCGGTGTCCATGCCGCTGATGACTGTGCCACCCTCGTCCGGCAGCACCGGGACGGCGGACACCTGGGGTTGGCCCTCAATGTACTTCTCGGCAATATCATTGACATCGCAATCCTTGTATTCTTCCAGGCAGGACTTCATAATCCGCGCCAGGATTGCCTTTTCAGACAGGACACGCTTACAGGCGGCATCATAACCCGCGCTGTCATCTGTGACGTGCAGTCCCTGGGCGATTGTCGTTTTGAGCTCCACCATCCTCACCTTCTTTCGTTTCATTCTACCACAGCTTTGCCAGCGCGTCCACTTCTTTTTTGAAAAGAGTTGCGTATGGCGTATACACGAGAGAGATATGGAGGTGCAGTGACAGAAAAAATTTATCTTAACAGGGTTGCTTTTGGGAATTTGATATGCTATACTATAAAAATCCAAGCAAAGGAGTTTATCAATATGCGGCAAGGTATTCTTAAATAAAATTTGATAATGGGAACAAAGACAAACGTCCTCAAGGAGAGGGCTTGGTTTTTGTACCCAATTTAAGAATACTTTTGCCTTTTCATTTCATATCGTGATAGACAACGGCCAGCCTTGGCCGCAGTTTTCATGTGTGTCCTACCTATCATCCCCAGCGGTAAAAGTATTTGTCGCTGGGGATTTTTGCGCCCTTCTGGGCCTTGTATGGAGGACAATCATATGAAAATCATCAATATTGGCATTCTTGCTCATGTAGACGCAGGTAAGACGACCTTGACGGAGAGCCTGTTATATACCAGCGGAGCAATCGAGGCGCCCGGCAGTGTGGATCAGGGAACAACGAGAACGGACACCATGTTTTTAGAGCGGCAGCGTGGAATCACCATTCAAACGGCGGTCACTTCCTTTCAGTGGCACGATTGTAAGGTCAACATTGTGGATACTCCTGGGCATATGGATTTCTTAGCGGAGGTCTATCGCTCCCTTGCCATTCTTGACGGAGCGATTTTGGTTGTTTCTGCAAAAGACGGCGTTCAGGCGCAGACCCGTATTCTGTTTCATGCTCTGCAAGTAATGAAAATCCCAACTGTTATCTTTATTAACAAAATCGACCAGGACGGGATTGACCTGCCAGGTGTGTATCAGTCTATCCGAGATAAGCTCTCCGCAAATATGATTATTAAGCAGAACGTGCAGCTTTCCCCGGATATATCCATCATGGAAAACATGGGGCTGGAGAATTGGGATACCGTGATTGCGGACTGTGATGAATTGTTGGAGAAATATATTGCCGGAGAACCAATGGACAAAGAAGAACTTCTGCGGGAGGAAAACAGGAGAATCCAAAGCGTCTCTCTGTTTCCGGTCTATCATGGCAGTGCCAAGGTAAACTTGGGAATCCGACAACTCATTGAAGCGGTCACAGATACATTCCAATCACCCACCGGGCAGAACAGCTCTGAATTGTGCGGAACTGTGTTCAAAGTTGAGTACGCAAACCAGAGCCAACGCCTTGCCTATCTGCGGTTGTATAGCGGTACGCTTCATTTGCGGGATTCCGTAGCCTTGGCAGGGAAAGAAAAACTGAAAATTACGGAAATGCGTATCCCCTCAAAGGGTGAGATTGTCCGAACAGAGATTGCCCATGCGGGCGAGATCGTCATTGTACCCTGCGACAGTTTGCGGCTGAATGATGTGCTGGGAAACAAACTGCTGCTGCCCCGTGAAACGTGGAGCGACAATCCTCTCCCTTTGCTGCGGACAACAATTGCACCAGAGAAACCAGAACAGAGGGAACGCTTGTTAAACGCCTTGACAGAAATTGCGGATACCGACCCGCTTCTGCGCTATGAAGTAGACGCTGTGACCCATGAGATCATTCTCTCCTTTTTGGGCCGGGTACAATTGGAAATTATCTCTGATCTTCTGGTGGAAAAATATCAGCTCAACACAACTGCAAAAGAACCTACCGTCATCTATATGGAGAGGCCATTGAAAGCGGTAAGTCACACCATTCATATCGAAGTGCCGCCCAATCCATTCTGGGCGTCCATCGGGCTGTCCGTCACCCCTCTCCCCCTTGGCACCGGAGTGCAGTATGAGAGCAAAGTTTCCGTTGGATACTTGAATCAGAGTTTTCAAAACGCTGTATTGGATGGTATCCGCTACGGTCTGGAACAAGGCGTGTATGGATGGAAGGTAACGGACTGTAAAATCTGTTTTGAGTATGGGCTTTATTATAGTCCGGTCAGCACTCCCGCAGACTTTCGGTCATTGGCACCTATTGTATTGGAGCAGGTGTTGAAAAAGGCGGGGACGCAGCTATTGGAACCATATCTTTCTTTTACACTCTATGCGCCGCAGGAATATCTCTCCAGAGCTTATCATGACGCACCAAAATATTGCGCGAGTATTGAAACGACCCAGGTTAAAAACAGCGAGGTGATTTTTACTGGCGAAATCCCTGCCCGCTGTGTGCAAGAGTACCGCAATGACCTCACCTTTTATACAAACGGGAGAAGCGTTTGTTTAACAGAATTGAAGGGGTATCAAATCGCCAGCGGCGAACCAGTTTTTCAGCCACGCCGCCCAAACACCCGGATTGATAAGGTGCGCCATATGTTCAACAAAATTCTCCCATCAATGATGGACTTATAAAATCCCTTTGGAACAAAGGGCGCACTTCTATACATGGTCTGCGACCATGTATCGTGCGCTCTGCGAGGCTACGGCCCGGACTTCCGAAAGTCCGGGCCGTTTGCGTCGCTCCGCTCCGTACAAGGGGCTGCGCCCCTTGCGCCGCTTTGCGGCTATCCCTGCGCCCTCGCTGGAAAGGTACATCCGCTCTGCGTCTGCACCTTTCCAGCGAGGCTAAAACCGAATACCGTTACCCTTGACCGTTTACCCGACACAGCAGGTAGACGGTCTTTTGTTTTGCCAAGAAGGAGGTCAAACACGATGGACAAGTCACGCGAAGAATTAGAGAAAGAGTATGCTGAGGCCACCGCTAAGTTGGAGCAGTACCAGCACAGAGGCCAGCGGTATGAGAACCGCATCCGCTACTACACCCAAGGCGAAAGGAAGAAGCGAAACCACCGACTTATCACCCGTGGCGGAGCGGTGGAGAGTATCGCCCCGGAGGTGCGCGGCATGAGCGAAAGGGCCTTTTTTCTTTTGATGGAAAAGGTCTTTTCCCTGCCGGAAGTTGCCGCCCTGGTGAGCCAAGCCACTGACCAGCAGGAAAGCGGATAATTGGCCCTGTTCCATCTCCACGTTACCCAGGTCAAACGGAGCGCGGGACAGTCTGTTGTCACGTCCGCCGCCTACCGAGCCGGGGAGAAATTGTATAGCGAATACTATGGCGAGGTCAGCGACTACACCCACAAGGGCGGCGTGGTCTGCACAGACATTCTCCTGCCGCCCCAGGCCCCCAACCAGTACCAAGACCGCGCCACCCTCTGGAACGCCGTGGAGAAGGCCGAGCGCGGCAAGAAAGCCCAGCTTGCATATAGCTTTGACATTGCCTTGCAGAACGAGTTTTCATTGGAGGAAAACATCGCTCTTGCAAGGCAATTTGTTTCGGAGCAGCTTGTGGGCCGGGGCATGATTGCCGACTTTGCCATCCACCAGCCGGACAAGGAGGACGGCGGTATTCCTAACCCGCACTTTCATGTTCTCTGCCCCATCCGGCCCATTGAGCCAGACGGCAAATGGGGGTGCAAGCAGCGCCGCCGCTACCGTCTGGACGAGGACGGGAACCGCATTATGGGAGAGGACGGCAAGCCCCTCTTTGACGCTGTTCCCACTACCGACTGGGGAAGCCCGGAAACACTGGAACATTGGCGGGAGGCGTGGGCCGCTATGGTGAACGCCAAGTTTGAGGAAAAGGGGCTGACCTGCCGCATCGACCACCGCTCCTATGAGCGTCAGGGCCTTGACCTGCTGCCCACCGTCCATGAGGGCGTGGCCGTCCGCCAGATGGAGGCCAAGGGCATCCCCACCGACAAGGGCGATCTGAACCGCTGGATAAAAAAGGCCAACAACATTCTGCGGGATATTCGGAAGAAAATCGCCGGCCTGACGGATTGGATTAAGGCCATAAAAGAAGAATTGAGCAAGCCCCAGGCCCCGACCCTTGCCGCCCTGCTGACCGACTACTATGAGGGCCGGAACGCCGGAGCATGGAGCCGCAACGCCAGGATTGGAAATCTTAAAGGTTTTGCCGAGGCCATCAATTTTCTGACCGAGAGGGGCATCGCTACGCTGGAAGATTTAGAGACCCATATCGCCGCCCAGAGTGAACGAACGGAGGCCATCAACACATCCATGAAAGCGAAGCGTGACCGTCTGAACGAATTGAAGGAACTGCTTCGCCTTGTTGACCTCTACCGAGACACCAAGCCCGTCTATGACGAGTTGCAGGGTATCAAGTGGAAGGGCAAGCGGGAAAAATTCGAGAGGGAGCATGAGAACGAGTTGAGGACGTTCCACATGGCCCGCCGGAAGCTGGACAAGCACCGTTCCCCTGCTGGTAAAATCCCCGTTCATGCGTGGGAACAGGAACAGGCGAGGCTTCACCAGGAGTACACAGCCGAGTATGAGCAGTACAAGCCTATCCAAGACGATTTGCGGCGGCTTCAACAGGTGAAGCGGAACGCCGATGCTGCCATACACCAGCAGGAGCAGACCCAGCAGAAACGCCGGGAGGTGGAGCGGTGAACGGCATTCCCCGACTGACCTACCAGCAGTACCGAGCCGTCCGGCGGCTGGTGCATGACTGCTGCAATTATGACGGCGGCAACTGTCTTGCTCTTGATGACGGCTGGGAGCCTTGTGTCTGCGTCCAGAGTATCACCTATTCCCTGGTCTGTAAATGGTTCCGCGCCGCCGTCCTGCCAACAGACAAGGGGTTGTGTGCCGCCTTGCTCCACCGAGGACAGGCGCGGCCCTGTGCCGAGTGCGGGGCGATGTTCGTGCCGCGCTCCAATCGGGGCAAATACTGTGACGAGTGCGCCGCCAATGTGCGCCGGAGAAAGAAAGCTGCCAGCGAACGGGAACGCCGCAGGCGTGGACATTTAGAGGCTGAAAAGCCTTGCAATCAGGGGGCTTGTGGACAGTCCTCAAAGGGGGACTAATACATTCCCCTTCCCCCACTCCAACGTGGGCGGCAAAATGGCGCTCACGTGGATTAACTTTGATGAATGATGAAAGGAGAGCCTATGACCTACGACCCCAGCATGACGATCACCAGCACCATCCCCGCCCCGGAGGGGAGCGACAGCACCAGCAGAGAGGGCAAGGCCATCCCCCTGCCCGTGATGGCGGGCGGCAACGCTTCACCCGCCCCGGACGTACCGCCACCCGATATGGTAAAGACCGTTGGCGGTACGACCTTTGATATTTATTTCCATTTCAGCCAGACCAGCCGGGAAACCTTTACCGACAAGGTACTGCGCCTTATTCAATCCGATGTTGTAACCTCATAAAAATAATTTACTTTTTTCTCTATCCTTATTGACAAAACCCGAACGACACCAAAAAGATGAAGCTCAACGGTGTAGAGTACAAATTTGAAAAAACGGCGTTGAGTGAGAATGTTGTCTACAACAATGATCCCGATACCAAGAAAACCCTGCAGACCATCTACAACAATCGGAATGCCAACGCTTCTGATGAAATTAAGTTCATCGACAACAATGGCGACGGCAAGGTCGATTCCATGATCGTAACCCCGATGACCGTGGCCGAAGTCACCTACGTTGGCTCCACCAGTATCACCGCGGGCAACAAGTCCTATAAGTTTGAGGATGACGACATCTATGAAGGTGTTGCCAAGAACGACTGGGCCGTGATCGTCGCCGGTGACTACACGACCACTGACAACGCAGTGATCACAAAGGCCGGCACCATCGAGGGAGAAGTGACCGGCGTTCGCACTGGTTCTCCAGATGAAGTGAAGATCGGCGACGACTGGTACAAGATGGCAACGAACACACAGACCCCGGCTGTGGGCGAGAAGGGTGTATTTGTGGTTGTAAACGGCTATGTTTATGATGCGGATGCTTCCGGCTCCTCCAAGGATATCCTGTACATCTCTGCAAACGAAGCTGCTGAAAGCAAGCTGGGTGACAACTTTACAGTTGAAGCCAAGGCTTACTTTACTGACGGAACCAATAAGGTCGTCAAGATCGACATGATCAATGGTGAAGATATTACCAAGGCTACCAAAGATTTCACTCAAGGCAGTGTTGGTATTGCGAAGGATAACCTTGCAAATCAGATGTTCACCTACTCCATTGACTCTGACGGCAACTATGAGCTGAAACAGTTGGCCAATGCTGACGCAAAGAATAACATTGGCGCGGTGGTTGGTGACGGTGCCACTGACAACAACGGTAAGATCGGCGGCGCTTCCGTCATTAAAGAGAACAAGGCTGGCTACGATAC